>PVBE012674934.1_pt1 | contig 124604 bp, 109 predicted proteins | sample 1631181 | NCBI WGS metagenome assembly PVBE01 (sample SAMN08397723, study PRJNA350692) | Marine metagenome, whole genome shotgun sequencing project. | isolation source: water | place: Pacific Ocean | collected 2012-04 | reverse complement strand
GGCGTCGGCTTCCTTCTGGGTCATCTTGCCCGCCTTGACGGCTGCCTGGAGCTTTTTCCAGATCTCCTTGAGATCGGCCCCTTTCTTCTTGGCCAGGTATTTCTTCTTGAGCGCGGCCATCTTCTTCTTGGCTTCTTCCTGGGTCATCTTGCCGGCCTTGACGGCTGCCTGGAGCTTTTTCCAGATGCCCTCCAGGTGGGACTTCGTCTTCAACGCGGCCATCTTCTTCTTGGCTTCTTCCTGGGTCATCTTGCCCGCCTTGACGGCTGCCTGGAGCTTTTTCCAGATCTCCTTGAGATCCTTGTCCTGGGACTTCTTTTTTGTCACTTCCAACTTCGGAGAGCCCGCTTCGTTGGCGGACAGGTTTCCGGCAAGCGGAAGGGCCAGCAGGGCGAACACGAGGGCGAGTCCCTGCACACACTTCGATGTCAGTCGGTTTGACACGGTCACGCGCAATCTCCTTTCGAGATGGCAGTAAAAGGGGACGGAAACAAATCAAACAACAGCTGCTGTCAGTGGTAGTACCGGGGATTACTCTTCCCGGTTTTTCTTGTCGAACTTTTCCATGAGTTCTCTCATCTTTTTCCCGGCTTCTTCCCGGGTCATTTTGCCCGATTCTACCCCCATCCTGAGTCTTTCGCGGACGCGCCGGATGTATGCGTCCCGGTTCCCCTTATCTTCGTCCCGGTTTTCCTCACGCTTGTCGGGCCAGAGCGATCTTCGGACCCCTTCCATGCGTTTGCGGCCGTCCTCGGCGCTCAGTTTTCCCTCCGCGATCGCCTTCTTGACCTCACGTTCGGCGGCATAGTAGCGTCTTTTCTTTCCTTCATCTTCACGGGAGCGACTCTTCTCGCCGTCTTTCTCGCGCTTGTCGGGCCAGAGCGCTTTCCGCATCGCTTCCATGCGCTTGCGGCCGTCCTCGGCGCTGATTTTTCCTTCGGCGATCGCCTTCTTGATCTTACGGTCGGCGGCGTAGTACCGCCTCTTTTTCCCTTCGTCGTCATCTCTACGGGAGTCGCTCTTCTCGCCATCTTTCTCTCCAAACATGGCGCGGTATCTCTCGTTCGCCTGCTTGCGGGTCATCTTTCCCTCTTTGACTGCCCCCTCGATCCAGTAGATGGAGTCCGCCTGTTTGCGGGTGATCTCCCCGTCTTCGACCCCTTTTTCGATCTTGTAGACCCCTTCCGCTTCTTCGCGGGTGAGTTCGCCGCTTTTGACCGCTCCTTCGACTCTTTTCTTGAGCGCGTCCCAGTCGGTTCCTTCCCGTTTTTTGTCCCGGCCCTTCTTTTCGTGGTCGCCGAACATTTTCTTTTTCAGAGCGGCGAGTTCCTTCCCGGCCTCTTCGCGGGTGAGTTTTCCGGCGTGTATTGCGGCGATGATTTCTTTCTCAATGGCGGCGTACTTCTCTCTCAGGTCCCTCGTTTTCTTCCTGTCGTGATCACCGTCCTTTTTATCCCCACCCTTCTTGTCGTGGTCGCCGAACATCTTCTTTTTCAGGGCGGCGAGTTTCTTCCCGGCGTCTTCGCGGGAGAGTTTTCCAGCGCGTACCGCGGCATAGATCTCTTTTTCGATGGCGGCATACTTCTTTTTGCGACCGTCGCCATCCTTTTTCCCGGAACGCTTGCCCTTGCCCTTTTTCTTTCCCGCGGAGGCGCCGCTCTTTTCCAGCGCTCCCATCATGGCCTTCGCCTGTTCCGCGGTAAGTTCTCCCGCCTTGACGGCGGCGCGGAGTCGCGCACCGACAGCTTTCTGGTCACCCGCGGCCGTTTTTTTCAGGGCTCCCATCATGGCGTGGGCCTGTTTCTTGGTTATCTCCCCGTTCTTCACGGAATCGGTCAACCGCTTGGAGACCGCGTCGTAGTCCTGTGCGGAAGCGACGCCAAGGGGAAGCACGATCAGTCCGAGGACCATCACGAACGCCTGCAGGATTCGTGACCTGGACCGGTTGGCACGGTTCGACACGATCATTCTGAATCTCCTTTCAAGAGTTTCACCGCTGTTCAGTTCGCTCGCCATCGCCGGCGGGCGATGAGCGGGGCTCGCAAGATATTCGACCGCTTTCAAAAGTGAGTTCGCATAGGATTGAGGCCTGGTTTGCATGCTGGAAATGACCAGGGCGTCACAACAGATCTCTTCCATCGCCCGGAGGTTGCGCTGCGCCCACCAGGCCACGGGGTTCCACCAGAAGCTGACGCAGGCGAACCACTCGATCCAGCGGACCAGATGGTCTTTGCGCTTGACGTGCGCCAGTTCGTGGGCGAGGACCAGTTTCCACTGCCGAGATTCCATCTGTTCGAGCAGTATTGCCGGAAGAATGACCCGCACCTTTCCGCCGATCCACCAGACCATGGGGGAGATCCGGGCGGAAGTGGTATGGATCGCGGGAATCCGCTTCAGGTTGAGCTGGTCGGCGATCTTTTTCGCAGCCGCCTGCACTCCCTGCGGGGCAATTCCGGCGTCCGCCATCAACAGCCGGTTGAATCGGACCACCCGGACCAGGGACCAGGCGAGTACCGCCAGGGCTCCGAGGAGCCAGATGTATGGGAGCCAGGCCAGGAGCGTCCCGGTCCAGGAAACGGACGGCGCGGGGTCCTTTGCCGAACCGGCGGCGCTTTCCGGGGTGGATACCGATACCGGCATGGCGGCGGGGTTTCCCCATTCCATGAACCCGGGCGCGACGAAAGTCGTTTCCGGAACGCTCTTTACGGCGAGGGGCGCCTCGTTCGTGGCGGGCATTACGGGGACGGGAATGCTCATGACCGGGGGGGTCACCAGCTTCACGAAGACGAGAAGCCAGAGCATGTGCGCCAGGTGGGGCCGTTTCGCATACCGGCTGACGGCGAACGCCAGGACGGCGAGGGCCAGGGAGAAGCAGGCGTTGCTCAGTCCAAACTGCAGGATGAGATCGGTCATGCGACTTCTCCCTCCTCCTCTTCTTCTTCGTGTTCGGCAAGGATGGCCCGGATCCGGTTGATTTCTTCACGGGAGATCTTGTTGTTCTCGACAAGGTGGGTGATCAGGGGAGCGACGGATCCGGAGGTCAGCCGGCTGGCGAGCGATTCCAACTGGCCGCCCGCGTAAGCCTGCCGGGAGACCGTGACCGAGAAGAGGTTGACCGAGAGACTGTGGACGCGCTTGACGTACCCCTTGTCTTCGAGTCGCTGGAGCAGTTTCTGAACCGTGCCGTGTTGTGCCTTGGTTGCAGTGGGATAAAGTTGCTCGCGCACCTGGCGCGCCGTCAGCTTGTCATTTTCCCAGAGGAGGTTCATGACCGCCAGTTCGGCGTCCGTCAGTTGAAGTTTCATGACCTTGTTTTCCCTCGACAGGTTTCCCTTGGTACGACAAAGTGCCGTAAACATACGACGACTTGTCGTATACGTCAAGGGAAGATCATGAAAATTCGAAAAATTTCCCGTAGGAAACCGCTCCGCCCGCAGATAGTTCAAAGAGCAACAAGGATGAACAGGGACACAATCACATCAAAAAGACATTTTCTGGGTATCTGTCTGGTAATCAAGGGGTTCTAATCCCATCCTGCGGGTCCAGTCTATTTGGAGATCTGGTATGAAGCGGTTGGTGATTATTCTGGGAATGGTTTTGGGTGGCACTTTCCTGGCGGAAGCGGCGCTTCCGACCCTTTTCCCGGCCCTGGTTGGCACTTCCACGACCCTGGACACAAATGTTTATCAACCGAGCAGCAGCGGCGCCTGTCGGCTGTACGGGATCGCTTACAACACGCTCGATGACGAGTACATGGCGGCCTGGTGGGGCAAGAACTCCAGCACATACGAAGTTCGTGTGCAGCGGATGGATATCGACGGGAACATGGTCGGGGCGTATATTCCGGTCGCAAGTTCCATGATGGATCGGATCAATCCCCAGATTTCCTACAGCCCCCTGACGAACGAATACCTGTTGGTGTACGAGGAGTACGACTTGGGCTTCACGGGCGGCCCCCATTGGGTTTGCGCCCAACGGATGGATCCCTCCGGAAACCTTGTCGGTTCGGTCCAGATCCTCGGCTACGGACTCGCCGAGAGGAGGGAACCCCACGTTGCCTGGAGCGAATCCCGATGGTTCGTCGCCTGGCGGGAAGAAATGGTGATCGGGATCAACCCGACGCCGACGAATGCCATCAAAGGCCAGTTCGTCGACACGAACGGGAAACTGGATGGATCCGAGCTCACCCTCGGGATTGATGGATCCATCAACAACAAGCCCCCGAGGGTTGCGTACAATTCCGCTTCGGACACCCTGCTCGTCGTGGCCCAGAGCGTGGATAATGACACCTTCATGGGATTCCTCGTGGACAACACCGCGGGAACGATGACAAGCAAGTTCCAGATTGCCAAGCCCGCCGCCTTGGGGCAGATCCTGCCCGACGTCGCGGCGGATCCGGACCCGGCCAATCCACGCTTCCTCGTCAACTGGGGCGTCTGGAAACTCGCCCTCGGCACGCCCAGCGGATTGGAATGTGAAATCCAGGGCCAGTTCGTCAAGGCGGATGGAACGCTGGATGGCGCCATGGTGATGCTCCAGAAGACCACGGGAAGCGCGATCATGGAGATCATCAGCTCGATCGCTTTCTCCCCGGTGACACAGGAATACATGGTGGCGTACGAGTTCTACCTCGATGAGAATCTTCCTCCCGAGTATCGCGTGAACCGTCTGGACAAGAACGGAGCGGTACTGGAGAGCGAAATTATTGTGAGCGGGCCTGTTTCGGGCAGCCTGGTCCAACCGACGATCGGCCCCGGCTTCGGCGGTCGGTTCCTGATGCTCTGGCAGGATGCGGGATTGCTCACCAGCCAGGTGTACGAATCGCCCAACTACGATCCCACGGGCGGTTCGGTCAATCCCGGTCCGGGACCGGGCAGCGGCTCCAATCACGAGCATGCGAATGGCGACAGCGCCATCAACGATACTCTTTGCGGTGGTTCTGCGGTGAACGGAAACTGGGGACGGCTCCAGGAATCCACACTTCTCTTCGGGTTCCTCCTGTTGCTCGCAGGGTACCTCGGTACTCGCCGGACTCTCAACCGTTCCACCCAGCGCTAGTCAAAGAAAGCACCGCTCCGTGCAGGACCCAAAGGGGACGGGTCCTGTACGGAAGTGCTGTCTTCCAGGGAAAAATGGCCGGATCCCATAACACGGGGCCCGGTACCGGCCTTTATGTTGCCGGGAGGCCGTGGAAGACCCTTTTTCCTTCGCTTCCCTCTCTGCCCAGCCCGGTTGCTACAACTCCCCCCTCAAGAAAAGGGCGTTTTTAATTCCTGTTCTTCCGTGATCCGGCAACGGGATGCGTCCATGTCATGCCCTTCATGATACACGGGCGGAATCGCATGCATCGTGGTTTTCTCGACCGACGTCAACCCCTTCCCGGAAAGCGGGAAGGGGGCTTTCCCGTTACCGGTTCAACCTTGTCCCGCACTGCTGGCAAAAGCGATCGTCCGGCTGGGGTTCGTTTCCACATTTCGCGCACCGGGATGCTTCTCCCGGTTTTCCCGAACCCAGCTCGATCATCCGTCCCCCGGTCACTCCCGCGTAGGAAAACTGGTGCTTCGTTTCCGATCGGCCCGTTTCGAACACCAGTTGGAAGGAGCGTTTCTCCCCCGCGGGAATCAACAGGAGGGCGGGGGGGTAGTGGGGGCCAAGACGGGTCGCCCCGTGCGGCCGGACCTGTTTCCCGTTTTTGGAGAAGTGGCGGACCTGTTTTTCCGGCTGAAAGAATTCCCGTTCCAGTCCCACGTTTTCGACGGCGATATCCAGGACGATAAACCAGTTTCCATCGGCCGGTTTTGTTCCGAAAACGGTGGCGGGAAAGCTCGCCCCGGAGACGGCGAACTGGAACGGGCCGTCATCGATCAAGGCGAGCGGCTCTTCCTTCACCGGGACGGGAGCGGTTCCTTCCAGGAGAAGGCGGATCTGCGTGGGACGAACCGCTTTCCCCCCCGGCGTTCGTGCCTCCGGGAATTCAAGCACCAGTTCCAATGAAGTCGTTTTGGCGGGGGCCAGGAAAGCGACGCTTCCCCCGGTCAGGATATCGGGGAGAAGGCGCGGAATTCCGGGGAGGGTCGTTCCCTTGGCCGGAACGTAGCCATACTTCCCGTCGACCACGAGGGTGATCGACTTGTGCGCGTCCCGCCAGTCCGCGATCGCGCCCGCCTCTATTTTCTTTCCCCTCGTCGCCTCTCCCGCGAACGCCGACGCGTTCACCATCTGCGTGAAGCGGCATCTCGCCTTAAGATCGACGATGACGAACGCAAGACCGTCCGGGGCGGTCTCTTTTCCCAGGCTTTCCGCCCGGCGCAGGTTTCGTACCGCCACTTCCATGAATTCGTTCTCCCCGGAGACCAGCGGCGCCTTCGCCGGAGTCGCGTTTCCGGGTACGAGCAGGGGAAAACGTATATGCCCGTGGGCATAGTCGTAGAACCGCAGTTCCAGGCTCTCGAGATTCCCCTGCGGGACCTCGAAGACGAGGTTCCCACGAAGGGCCGAACCGAGCCGTTCCAGGACGAACGTGCCGGGGGAAAGATGTCCCGCCATGCGGCCGATTCTCTCGTGGATCCGCGCGGCGGATTGCCCGTTCACGACGAGGTAAACGTGGTTCTTCATGCCGGGGATCTTGTAGGAAGGGGGGATCTTTTCGCCGAGCACGACGGAGTGGGGAAGAATGTTTTCCCACTCCGTGTCCAGGACGACCAGTCGCGTTCCGGGAGACGCCTTCTTGTTTCCGTATTCTCCCCGCAGGGATACGGAGTGAACGCGAACGCGCGCCGCCCGGTTCGATTTTTCCAGGGAGAGCCAGTGGATCTTTTCCGGGTCAAGCGCGGCGAGAGGTTCGTGGGAGGCAGTTGCCGCACGCTCCGGCTTCTCCCCGTCGCGGACTTTCTTCCAGGTTTCTGAAAGGAGTCCGCTCTTTTGGTAAAGAGCGAGGAGTTCTTCGGAGACCTTGTCCGGACCTGGTTCGAACGACTGGTTCACCTCCCGGATTCGGCCTTCCTCGGACCATTTGAAGCGGGTTCGGGAAAGGTGCCACGATTTCGTCGGTCCCTGCAGAAGGTACCGTCCGTCAATCGCGATCGGATCGGGATCGGCGACGCCCCGCCCGGAATGGAGGCAGAGACCGATCGCGGGATACCTGCGGAGCAGTGCGGCGGCGGAAGCACGGTCCATCCACGCAAGGAGGATGATGACGTCGGCTTCTTTTTCCATCGCGGAAACCACGTCCGCGAGGCTTTTCCCGGCGTCCCGGATCTCCCATTCTCCTTCCAGGAGGTCCGAATTCGAAGTGACTCCCGTCACCCCGATCTTTTTCCCGGCCATTTCGAGGACCACGTACGGCCTGGCCACCCGCTTGCCGGTTCCGCCCACGTAGACGTTCGCGGAGACGTGGGGAACCCCGGCCTGGTCCAGGTATGTTCGAAGCGCTTTCCGGTCCACCCGGAGGTCATCCACGGAGAGGTTGACCGCGCGGAAGCCCGTTTCCCGGACAAGGTCTCGGGCGAGTGCCGGATTCGTTGCCACCGTTTCCCGGTTGATGGAAACGGTTTGACCGAGAGAGAACCCGATGGAGGTCTCCCCGGCTATGGGAGTCAATCCCGTGGAAGTGGAGACTTCCACCGGGGACTCCTGGGAAAAGGACGGCGTGGCGGCGATACAGAAGGAAACCAGGACGGCCATAAAGTGGATCCGTTTCATCAGAAAATACCTCCTGCAATCCCGAGAGCTCCCCCGGCGAGTCCCGCTCCTCCCATGGTGCCCTTGATCAGCAGTCCCGAGAGAACGCCGATCACCATGCGAATCGCAAGCGTCCACATCCCCAACAATCCGAACACGAAAAGGAACTGGCAACGGGTGATCTTCAAGGCAATCCTGGAAGCCTTGACCCCGGCGCTTCCCCCCCCCTTGACACCGTCGTAGACGACATCCGCGATACAAAGATAGTGCAGGGTCATTCCCTGGAGCAACTTTCCGTACTCCGCCATTGACTGCCCTCCGCCTCCGGGGGCGCGACCGAGAATCGTTCCGGTTTCCGGGTCGAGCGACCACCATCCCTGGGGCGGTCGTCCCGACTCATCCCGGGCAGGGGAGAGAATCCATTTCCGGGGATTTTCGAATTTGCGAATCCAGTCCAGGTCCGGCTTGTCGAGGCCGCTTTTCGACAGCCCCTCCTGGCCGGGATGGGCGATCACGAGTTCCGTTCCGAGGATTCTCGCCCGGTTGATACCGATCACCGGCGAAGCGAACCGTTTCGCCGGGATCGCTTTCTGCAGGAGAAGAGCCTCGGCGACCGTGTCGAAAACGCCCGATTCCAGGGAGGTCCGGGCCGCTTTCATTTTCCCGCCTTCTTCTCCCGGCACGAACGTAAGACGGTTTTCGACGACGTCGAACCGGATTCTTTTGCACAACTCGCCCTCGTCCTTGTGGACGCACAGCCGGTTTTCCGCGATGAAGACCTGCGGGGTATCCCACAGGAGGCGGATCGACGGATTCTCCCGGAGCATTTCGGCGATCGCGCGCTGGCGAAAGAGAGCGTACTGGATCAAAAACGCCGGGTAAGGCGCGGCCGGTTTTCCCGTGTAAGACTCCACGTCTTTCATCGTCACCACGTCTTTCCGCAGGACGGCGAGGGAGCGCGCGACGGTTTCAACGGTATGTCGCAACATTCCGGTTGCGGCCAGCGTTTCCGGGATGACGTGGGGCTGTACCAGGATTTCCCAGCCGAGGATCGGGCTGGTGAAATCGTTCCCGGTCGTATCCTCCCGGGTGGTGATGATGCGTCTCTGTTCCCACCTGTTTCCCGGCCCCTCCATGGAAAGCCGGACGCTCAGGTCGACGAACTCCGCTTTTTCCTTTTCTCTCCCGCCGAAATTGAAGGCGTTTTTGAGCGCCCCGCCGAGATCCAGGACGGAACCCAGTTGGCCGCCGGCCGTGTTGTATAGTTTTCCCTCCAGGTCGAACGCTCTCGAGGAAAAGGTCTTTCCCCCCAGCCGGAGATTCGCCTGGAATCGATCGATCGCGGCGAACGCGGACGCGATCTGGTCCGGCTTCATCTTGACCAGCTTGGAGAGCCCCGGCGCGTTCCGTGCCGGTTCGATCGTGAAATTCGCGTGGTGAAACAGCGCGTCTTCCATCGGAATGTAGGCGTCGAGAATGGCCTCCCGCTTTGTCTTCCCGGAAACCGAGCGGCCGTAGAAGAGGGTGAAACGAAGTCGATGTTCGTCCGCGAGGGTGCGCTTCAGGGGAGCCGCGGGATCCGCGTGCTTTTCCCCGGCGGAGGATCCGGCGAAAGAGGGATCGAGGTCGACCCATTTCCGGTCGTAAACCTGGACCCAGGCGTGGTCCGCCAGGCGATCGGCCAGTTTCTTTTTCCACGCGTCCCGGGAAAGGCCAAGCTCGATTCCCGCCGCGTCCAACCGGGAGCGGAAGTACGCCGACACTTGCCTTGTCGTCTCGCGGGCATTTTCGAACAGCGAGCGGGCTTCCTCCTGATCCCTTTCCATTCCCTTCGAAAGGGAGGCCAGGTCAAGCCCGGCCCTGGTTCCGATTTCCTTCAACTGCGTTCCGGGATTGACCGGGGTGGGATCGAATTTCCCGATGGGGCCCTTCGACGATCCCGTCGCCAGGAATTGATCGACAAGCGTCTCCGCCTTGGGCGGCGAGAGGGGAGCGTGCACGAGCCGTGTCCGGTGTCCGCCGGCATCCAGGAGCGCCTGGAGAAGAAGGGCCTGGTCGAGGGAGTTGCCCGCGCCGCAGGCGAGCGTTCCCCGGGCGCCGCGAAGCCTTCCCCGGTAGGGCTCCAGTCGGATTTCATCCCGCACGAACCCGAAGATCCGGTTCACGTCGTATCCCAGCGAGGCGGCCTTGAGGGCCGGGTCGCCGACCTGGTTTTCCGGTTTCCGCAGTTCGGCGCGGGCAAGGTCGACGAGCCGATCCATGACCGCCACCGAACGGAGTCGCCGTTCGCGGTCCTGTGTATTTTCTTCCGACGCGATCCCCCTTTGAAGCCGGGCTTCGGGAGCTCCCGACCAGAGAAAGATATAGAGAGCCATGAACGAGATCAGGTTCGCCTTCGTGAACACGTGGATCATTCTGCCTCCAGGTGAAATCCAATCCTCTTCGGTGGAGTGGGCGCCGGTTTCCGGGAGTTCCGCCAAGAACTTATCAAATTGGCACAGGGTCGGACCAAGATTTGTTGTCCCCGGTATCGGAACGGGAACGATTCTCCCTGCAGTATGCTGGAATTTCCCGCTTCGATTTTCTACCCTCCGGATTCGTTTCCCGGTGGGTCCGGAAGAAAACTCGGAGGGGAAAGAAACATGGCACTACGAATCGCGATCCTGGCCGCGGCCTTCCTTGGAACCGTGGCTCCCGTTTCCGCGTCACGCCCCGGTTTCATGCAGGAGGAGCGGGCCTGTTCGAAATGCGGGCACAAGAACCTGCCGGCCGCCCGGTTCTGCGGCGGATGTGGAAACGGCTTCGGCTCCGCCCCGGAGAAAAAGGATCCCCCCCGTCCCGTGACGCCACAGGAAGATCCCCTCCTCGACGGGAAGAGAGAGCCGCGGGGAATCGCGGGTGTCGGTCTCACGGCGGAGAAGGTCAACCGGGCGATCGATCGCGGGGCGGACAACCTCGTGCAAAAGTTCAAGAACGGGAAGTACCGCAACCAGGAAATCTTTCTCATCGGTCTCGCGCTGGCGCACGCGGACCGGCTGGAAAAGGACCCGGAAGTCTTCAAGGCGGTCATGAAAGCAGCGAAATCGACGCCGATCAACAATCTCGGCACCTACCAGGCGGGCATCCTGGCGATGCTCCTGGATCACCTCGATATCGAGAAGGATCGGCTGGCGATGCTTGCGAAGTACTTCGTGGAGACCCAGGGCCCGAACGGCACGTGGGGCTACGGAAAATCCGTTCCCCAGCTGGACAAGGTCAAGCCGCGGAAACCGTTCGTTACGATCACGGGTGGTATTCCGATCGACCTTCCCGGTGCTTCCTGGAAAAAGATCACGAGGGAAAATCCCCCCGCTTTCGGGCGGGACGGGGACAACTCATGCACCCAGTACGCGGTGCTCGGTCTCCGGTCGGCCATGCGCCGGGGGATCCTGGTCCCGGAAGAGGTGTGGCGGAAGTGTTACGACACGACCTCGCGGCGTTTCAACAGGAACTCCGCCGGGTGGGGCTACACGAGCGGCAAGGCTTACGGGAGCATGACTTCCGCGGCCGCCACGACGATGGCCATCTGCGGTCATTACCTCGGAAAGAATACGGGAAAGGATCCATGGATCCGGGCCGGGAGAAAATGGGTCGCGCTCAATTTCAAGGTCAACAGCCACCCCGGGAGCAGCAACTGGCTCGGGTACTACCTGTACAGCCTGGAGCGGCTGGGACGGATCTCCGGACAGGAGTTTTTCGGCGACCATGAATGGTATCCCCTGGGAGCCAGGTACCTGGTCGGAGCCCAGGCGGAAGACGGGTCCTGGGATTTGAAGAACTCCCGTCGCCCGGTCTGTTCCACCTCTTTCGCCCTCCTGTTCCTGACGCGGGCGACGCCCGCGCTGGTGGAGGAGTTGAAACGGGGCGGGAACGGAACGCTGGAGACGGAGGCGGTATTCCCCGGGCAATACTTCCACATCATCCTCGACGCCTCCGGTTCCATGATGGCCCGGATGAATGGCCGCACGAAAATAGAGATCGCCCGGGACGCGATCGGGTCTTTCCTCGAGAAGCTCGACGACGGGGTTCACGTCGGGCTCCGCGTGTATGGACATACGAAGCGGGCGATCGAGCCGGGGGCGGACATCGATTCCCGGCTGGAAATACCGATGTCCCCGTTGAAGCTTTCGACGTTCCGGTCGAAACTCCGGCAGGTCCGTTGCCGGGGAAAGACGCCTCTTACCTACAGCCTCGAACAGTCGATCGGCGACCTGAAAAAAGTGCCCCCGGGAGAGGAGTTCACGCTCATTCTTCTTACGGATGGGATGGAGTCGGACCGAAGGGCGCGCCCCGCGGAGGCGTCCGCCAGGCTTTCCCGCGCTTTCCCGAAGATGAGGTTCTACGTGATCGGGTTCGACTTGGAGGACCCGGTGGCGCGTCGTCAACTCGAACGCGTGGCCGCCTCGGGGAAAGGTCTCTACGTTCCCGCCGACGACCACGAGACGCTCGCGGCGGGTTTCGTCCGCACGATCAGGGGCGCGGACAGGTACGTGCTCCTGGACGGCGCGGGAAAGAGCGTCGCGAAGGGGAACTTCGGGGACCGGCGGGAATTGAAGGAAGGGCGTTACACGATCGTCTTCACGCACCGGGGAAAGAAAGTTCGCCGCACCCTCTGGGTGAACACGGACCGGAAAACCAGGGTGGTCGTCGACCTTCGTTACCAGGAAGAGTGACGCTTTCCCCGGGTTTTCAATTATAAGCACCGGAATCCCCGGGGACAAGCGGTCAGCACGGGTCTGAAAGGGTGTGGGGACCGTTTCGCCTGCCCGCTGCGATATCGTCCGGGAACGCCTCTTCTGCTGCCGGATGGCTCTGCTCCCCCCCCACACAAGATTCAGATCTCCCGGCCGAAATACCCTGTTTCCGGACATTTTTCGAAAAAAACAGGCGGTTTCCGCTAGAACCTCCGCGGGGAACTGCGCTTAAGAAGGGACAAAGAACGAAGCTGGAGGGCGATGATATGAAGAAAACGATGCTGATTCCGGTCCTTGCCGGGATTATAGGGTTCATTGTGGTCAGCCAACACGATTCCAACATGGGGAGCGCGGCAAAAACAGGCCAGGCGCCGGAAGCCTGTTTCCCGACGGAGCGGGCGCAGGAAAACCGGACCGACGAATCCCATGGAGATACAAATCCCTCCGGGGAGATCCGACCGGTCGAGCACTCGACCTTCCCTGGCCGGGAAACCGATGAATTCCGCAAGCTGATTGTGGAAATCATGCGGAAGAACGACCTGTCACCTGAAGAGCGGAACAGCCTGCGCGACATGTTGTCGCTTGTCGAACCGCCTTCCAAGTAAGGGCAGAAGCGGGCAGGCAGGTTTCCATCCCCGATTGAGTTTTTTTACAGGAGACGATTATGAAATATATTTTGTTTGTCATGTTCATGGCGCTCGCGACGGTCCCCTCTTCCGCGGAGGCCATGCAGGCCCGTCCAGCACTCCCGGACAGGGTTCCCGGGGATGTCGACGCGAACGGGGCCGCCAACCTGTCGGATGCGATCGTTCTCCTTCGGTACCTGTTCCTGGGCGATGAAACCTATCGATACGAGATCGAGCAGGAGGGCCGCGGGTACATGAATCGGCAGGACGATCACATCGATATCATTGACGCTGCCGTGCTCATCAATTACCTGTTCCGCGGGTGGGTCGCGCCCATCGTCACCACGCAGGTTCCCGCCGACACCGGAAGAGTCCACCGCGAGATCCGCGACGGTTTCACCTTCGAATTGAATGGGGAGGGTTACATTGAGATCAGGTGGCCGGAGGCTTTCGAATCTCCCCGCCGATTCCGCAATTACACGGTCCGGCTCCTCTCGCCCGACACGGGGCTGGAATTGGAATTGTCCAACGTGCAATGGACCGGGCAGAGGAGCTTCCGCGTCGCCGTTCCGCCCCGACCGGAGTTCGCGGGCACCTGCAAAGTCAGCCTTGTCATGGAGTCTCTCCCAAGGCAAAGCTACAACCGGCTTCCGATTTGTGTCCCCGGCCCGCTCCTTGATCTTTCGGAGATTTCCCTGGAGGAATATTCCGTCCGGTACTCTCCCCTGTTGAAGCAAAATGTTCAGGACATTACGGGAACCGTTCGGCTTCTCCAGGACGAGGTTCATCCGGGAGGGCTCTTCCGCGTGGAAGGTCCTTTCGATCCGGAGACGGAGGTTTCTTACCTGCTGGTTCCGGCCACCTATACCGATTCGCCGGGAAATGAGCCTCCCGCAAACGGCCAGATTTCCATGGGAGGATCGCTTGCAAATGGAGCTCTTGAAGAAATGCATCGGAACGAGGATCCCGGGGTAGAGCGCCACACGATGGGTCGGGTCATGGTCTTCCAGTCTCCGTCTGTCGTGATGGCGGGTCGCTTCTTTCGGGTCTATGTTTTCTGTCCGCGCAACCAGCTTCCCCCTCTCCTCGCCGACGCCGGCGTGATCAATGTTGAAGAACTTCCCCAGCGTTGTTCCCTGGTCCAGGAAACCCGGGGAACCGTTGTGCGCCGGGGAGTCCGGTATACGGACTTCTCGAACGATGTGAGTCTTCCCCAGCCGCAGACAGTGGCTCCGGGGCAGACCATTCAGATCAACACGCTCTCGCGGGACCTCGATTTCGACATTCCGCACGGGTATCTTCGGGTGGTTCTTCGGGATTTGAATGCTCCCGGAATCTTCGGAGAAACCGGGATCCGGTTGGACCGGGTAATCGTGGCAGAGAATGGAAGCGTGTTGCGGGTCCTGGTTCCTGACATGGCACAGCTTGCGGGCCGTGAATACAGTGTATCCATTTTCGGGGACAGCCTCTTTTGCCCTCCCTGGTTCGCCTTTGCCGGCACCATACAGGTTTCCCCCCTGCCCGCAGGGAACTTTGAAGCCGCCAGGAACGGGCTCATGATCGGGGCCACCTGGTACCGTGATCATTCCCGGACCACGGGCCTGGATAGCATGGTTGCAGGATTATCGCCCGGCCAGAACTGGGTCAGTATCCAGGACACGCGCCATTCTTTCGACCTTACCCGGGAAGCCATCACGGTGAGGTTGACCGACGTGGATCGATCCACCATCCACTACTCGGGACGTTTCCTGCTTGCTCCCGGGGACGGACCCCTCTGGTTCCAGCTGCCGTTCCAGAATTCCCTGCGCGGCCGGACGGTCCTCGTGGAGGTTTTTGTTCATCCGCACGGGGGTGGGGAACCTGTTTACGCCCGGGCGGGCTACCTGAGAATCCAGGAATAGGTGGTGATAAAAAGAGGAAGAACGGAATGTGGCTCCGCGTAACCGTGAGGGCTTTTTATTGAGCTGTCCCCAGGTATAAGCACGGGAATCCCCGGGGACAAGCGGTTGAAACGATTCTGGGCGGGTGCAGGGATCGTTCAGGCCTGCCCTGAACCATGCGCGCCTGGCGCTTGGGTTCAAGGCCTGCGCGGTCGGATTTCGTCCGGGAAAGAATCTTATGTTGCCGGCGCCCCTCTTCCGCCAGGGACCGGTTTGCGACGCCCCCTCGCCCTGGAAAAGAGCGGTAATCATTCCTATACTCCGAAGGATACAGAAGAAAAGAGGGACTCCTCGCTTTTGACTGGCCCGGGGATTCCCAAGTGATATAATTCGTGCCGACAAGCGGCGCCGGTAATCTTTACCTTTAGGATTCAAGGAACTTCATATGGACCTTGGTCCTTACTCCGTTCTCTCGGTCGTAATTGTCTTGCAGGTCATCACTGGAATGCGTCACGACAGCGTCATCAAGTCATCAGGCCTGTTCAAGATCTCCTGCCTGATGAGCACCGGAGCGATCTTCTTCATGATGCTCGCCACAATCTTTTTATACCGGGTTGAAGACAAGGACATGCTCTACGCAGGGGTCACATTCATCTCCTTCGCCCTGGTCTCCATCGCCATCGCAGTGGGCACGCTCCTCTTCTCGCTTGAAGCGAACTCCATTGGCAAGTCGGTAGCCAAGCAGAAGCCGGTCGGTGATTCTTCATACTCAAAGCTCTACTTCGAGAAGAAGAGAGAAGTGAAACGCCTTACCGCCCGGATAGAAGAGCTCGAAGCCACTCTTGACACCCAGGAATCAGACCCTGGCAGCGAGACTCAAGACACGGAATCCTGACAAGGCGCTTCCGCGGACCGGGCCCCATGCCACGCGATCCCAGGTCCGCAGTCCCACGCGGACCTGGAAAGAACCCCCTTTTCAAAAGGGGAGGGGAGTCGCACAAGGGCCTGGAAGAGGGTGAAGGCGGGCCTGCCCCTTTCAGAGTCGCGCTGGTCGCTTGTCCGCCGGGATTTCCGCACCTATAATCGGGCAGGAAAATGGACAAGCAGGCGCAGACGATTCTCGTTGTCGACGACACACCGCAAAACGTGACGCTCCTGGAAGACCTTCTCTCCTCGAAGGGCTACCGCATCCTCACGGCAAATTGCGGTCGGGAAGGACTTCGTGCCGTCCGGGAATCTTCCCCGGACCTGGTCCTCCTGGACATCCTGATGCCCGACATCACCGGCTACGAGGTTTGCCGGCAGATCCGCGGGATGGAAGGACACGAACTCACGCCGATCGTGATGACCACGGCCCTCGACGGCAAGGAGGAACGCGTAAAGGGAATCGAGGCCGGGGCCGACGATTTCCTGACGAAACCGATCAGCATCCACGAGCTCACCGCAAGGGTTCGATCCCTTCTTCGGATCAGCCAGTTGCACAGGAAGGTCCGGACCCAGGCGAAGGAACTGGAATCCTTCAACCGGGAACTGGAAAAGAAAGTGCGGGACCAACTGCAGAAGCTCGAACGCGCGAACGAACTGAAAAGGTTCCTGCCTCCCCAGCTTGCCGCAAAGGCGATGGGAGACAATCACCGGGAATTCCAGGAACTGCTGAAACCCCATCGCCGTGAAATCGTCGTGGTCTTCGCGGACCTCACCGGGTTCACGGCCTTCACGAGAAGCAGGGAACCGGAAGAAATGATGCGGATGCTCAAGGAGTTCAACCGGGCCATGGGAGAACTTGTCTGGAAACACGAAGGCACGCTCGACCGGTTCACCGGGGACGGAATGATGGTTTTCTTCAACGACCCGGTGGAAGTCCCGGACCCCGCTTCCCGGGCTCTCCGGATGACCCTGGACATGAGGGAGTCCTTCGACAGGCTTCGCGGGGAGTGGACCACGCGCGGGTATGAACTTGGATGTCGATACGGCGTCGCTTCCGGCAATGCGACCCTCGGCGTGGTGGGCTTCGAAAAGAGGTGGGACTACACGGCCATGGGAACGGTGACCAACCTCTCCGCCAGGTTATGCTCGCAGGCGAAGGACACCGAAATCCTGCTTACGAAAAGCCTGGTGGCTTCCGTAAGCGACGAGTTCGACTCGGAAGACCGGGGCGAAGTGCAATTCAAGGGAGAACCGGAACCGATCGGCGTGGTCAACCTCCTCTCCCGGTACGGGAATCGGGAATCCCGCAATGAAAGGGAACGGTTCTGACTCCTGGATTTGATTGAGTCCGATCACGGAAGACTACTTTTTCCCGGACGGCTCCAGGGGAAAGACGACCGTGAAGCGGGTCCCCTTTTCTTCGGTGCTTTCGACCTCCACGCGCCCCCCGTGCATTTCGGTGAAGCGCTGCACCAGGACCAGGCCAAGCCCGGTTCCTTCGTACTTCCGGTTCAACCCGGCATCGAGCTGGAGGAAAGGGGTGAAGATTTGCTTCAATTTCCCGGGAGGAATAAAGGTCCCCTCGTTCCAGACGGAGATCGCCACCATAGCCTCCTCCTGGAGGGTGGTGACACCAACATGGATTCCTCCCCCTTCCGGCGAAAACTTGACCGCGTTCTCCAGGAGATTGTCGAGGATCTGCCGGAAACGTTTCGGGTCGGCGAAGACGGTTTCGTAAAAACCATCCGCCTCGAAAGAGATCTCCTGGTTCTTCGCGTCCGCTCCGGGCCGGACATGATTGATGGCCTGTCGACAGCCGAGTTCAATATTCAGTTCCTGCCGTTCCAGCCTGATCTTTCGGGCGCCGATCCGGCTCAGGTCGATGACGTCGTTGATCCGGCTGAGCAATTTCCTCCCGCTGGTCTCGATGATGTTGAGCGAGGAGGCCTGTTTCGTGGTCAACGGGCCATACACCTCCTCCTGCAAGGCTTCGGACAATCCCATGATCGCATTCAGCGGGGTGCGGAGTTCATGACTGACGCTGGCGAGAAACTCGTCCTTGGCAAGATTTGCCTCCTCCGCCTCCTGGGCCCTTTTCAGAAGTTCCTCCGCGAGGCGCTTGTTTTCCTTCTGCAACCGATGTTGCTCCAGGTTTTTCTGCACCACCAGGGGGATCACGCGAAGGTAATCCCCGGCCTTGCAGATGTAATCGGCCGCACCTTTCTGGATCGCCTCCACGGCCAGTTCGTAATTATCCTCTCCGGTGACCATGATGACCGGAATATTTTTCCTGGCCAGGATCCGGTCAAGAAGATTCGTTCCGGTGGAATCGGGGAGGTTCTGATCCAGGAGAACGGCATCGAAACGGTCCAGGTCCTCCAGGAGACAGGACTGGGCGTCCGGACAGAGCTTCACGAAGGCGTTTCGATCCACCAGGACTTCCCGCAGGAGCTCTCCCTGGTCCGGATCATCCTCGACGACCAGGATCCACTTGTCGTCGAGCGCCCTGATTTTCGTTCCGGGTTTCTTTTCTTCAGGATCGGTTTCACTCATTGGTTCCGGCTTCCGAATCTTGACTCTCCCTGGGGTAATTCTCTCCCTGTTCATGGTGAAGAACCAGGAACTCCTTCAACAGGGCTGGATCCCACTTCCCGCTCGACGCCTCTTTCTCCAGGATCCCGCAGGTTTCTTCCACGGTAAAAGCCCGCTTGTACGGACGTTCACTGGTGAGGGCATCAAAAGCATCCAGGAGTTGGAAGGCCCGTGCCAGGTGGGGAATGTCTTCTCCCGACAGGCGATCAGGATATCCCTTGCCATCCCATCGTTCGTGGTGATGGCGCACGATGGGAACAACCCGCTGCATGGTGCGCAACGGCTTGAGAAGATCGGCTCCGATGGTGGTATGGGTTTCCATCACCCGCCACTCTTCCGGGGTCAACTTTCCCGGATTCAGGAGAATCGCATCGGGAATCCCGATCTTCCCGATATCGTGAAGGACGCCCGCCCGCCCAAGGGCCTTCGCATCGGGAGCGGACAATCCCAGGTGTTTGCCGAAAGCGATGCCGGCCTTTGTCAGGCGATCACAATGATTTCCGGTCGTCTTGTCCTTCGCTTCCACGCCCCTTGCGAGGGTATCGAGGACTTTTTCCGCGTCATCCAGGTTTTCGGTCAACCTCCGCACCCGGGCGAGAGACTGGACCCGGACGGTGAGTTCCACCCGGTCGATCGGCTTGGACATGAAGTCGTCGCATCCGGCCTTGAGGCCCTTCAACCGGTCGTCTTTCGAGTCCAGGGCGGTCACCATCACGACCGGAACCAGTTGAAGGTGTTCATCCTCCTTGATCCGGCGGCAGAGCTGGAACCCGTCAATTTCGGGCATCATTGCGTCGAGAAGAACCACGTCCGGCTCGAGATCGCGCACCAGGTCGAGACATTCCTTCGGACGGGGCGTCGAGGAAAATCGAAAGCCGGCCACGGCGGAGGCCGCCTCGAGGACCGCGATCGCGCTTGGATCATCGTCGACGGCCAGAACATGAACGGGCCGGTCTGAGAATAATTCCATGACAGGTTCCTTATCTCAAGAAGCGGGCCACATTTCATCAGACCCGGGAAGAAACTGCAATCGTGAGCTTCCCCGGAAGGGGATTATTGCCGGGACTTCAGTTCCGAGAGGACCTCGCGGAGAAGACGCAGTCGAACGGGCTTGCCCATCACCTCGTTCGCTCCCGCCTCCCGGCATTCGCCTTCCACCTCCCCCCTCGGGTGGGCGGACATGACGATCACGATGACCCCCGACAGGCGATCCATTTCCCGGATTTCCCGAAGAACCTCCATGCCGCTCATCCCGGGCATTTCGAGGTCCAGGAGAACGAAGTCGGGAGGCTGTTCTTCTATTTTCTGCAGCGCGGTTGGACCGTCCAGGAAGGTCTGAACCTGGTGGGCATCATGTTCCAGGGCATCCTTGATGAACCCAATGTTATCGGGACGGTCATCCACCAGGTATACGCTCCAGGGACCGGGTCGCGATTCGCTCACTCCGCCTCCCGTTCCGGGTCGTCGTCTTTCCCGTCAAGAAGCAACCCGATCAATTCCATCAATTCCAACAGGGTGCAGGGCTTTGCCAGGAATGCACTGGCCCCGGCCTCCAGGCAGCGATCCTGGTCCCCTTCCAGGGCCGATCCGGTCAGGGCAATCACGGGAAGGTGCCGGGTGGGGGGCATGGCCCGAAGACACCGGATCACGTCGAGCCCGTTGATCCCGGGCATCTGGATATCGAGCAGAACGATGTCGGGCATTGTTTCGGATACCTGCCGCAGCGCGGATATCCCGTTGTCCGCCCATTCGACCTTGAAACCATGGTGCCGTAAATAATCGAGCACGTGCGTACGGTTGTCAGCGACGTCATCGACGACGAGGACACGTGGCGGAGTTTCCCGGAGACCGGGATCGAAGGCGGAAGCCGGGGTATCCGCATTCGGAGAATCCTTCCGCACCCGGGTAGTCCCCTTGCTCATATTGGAAACCACCTGCGACTTCTTCGCCTTGACGGGGAGAATGACGGTGAAACAACTCCCCTTTCCCGGGGCGCTCTCCAGTTCGATGCTCCCCCCGTGCAATTCGACCGTTCTCCAGGTGATCGCCAGGCCCAACCCCGTCCCCTGGTACTTTCGGGTAAGGCCATGATCGACCTGGAAGAAGGGCTGAAAGAGTTTCTCCTGGTCTTCCGGGGCGATACCGATTCCGCTGTCCTGCACGCGGATCCGGACACAATCCTCCCCGGGAAAGTCGTCGACCCGGAGAGAGACATGACCCCGGTCGGTAAACTTGACCGCGTTGCTCAGGAGATTCAGGAGCACCTGGCGGATTCGGCGGCTGTCGACGTGAACGCTTTCCTGGCGGCTCTTGTTTTCGTATCTCAATTCGAGGCCCTTGTTTCGGACCTGCTGCCCGACCAGTTGAAGGGCCGAATCGCAGAGGGAATCAAGTTTGCACTCCGCTACACGAAGAATCGCTTCCCCGGATTCTATCTTGCTCAGGTCCAGCACATCGTTGATCAGCGACAGGAGGTGGTCGCCACTCTTCTGGACCGTCTGAAGCATCTCCTGCTGCTTTTCCGTCAGCGTCCCGTAAACCCCCTCCTGGAGAACTTCGCTCACCCCCAGGATTGCATTCAGCGGGGTCCGCAGTTCATGGCTCATGTTCGCAAGGAAACTCTCCCGAAATTCAATCGCAGCCTGCAGGTGTTCAATGAATCTCCCCACCGCCTCTGCCCGCGTGCCGACATTGTCCCGGGGATTCTCGTCCAGCCCCAGGCTCTTCAACACGGAGGGCGGAACGAATCCGGACAGGGCAAGGTTCACGGTGCGCAATTCTTCGTTCGCATTCGCGAGTTGTTCGGAACGTTCCCGGGTTTCGCGGTGCGCAATCAGGCTGGTTTCCACGGCGATCAGCAGGTCACCCGTGCCGTCGTGAATGGGCAGGTCCGACAATTTCAGGCCCATCTTTCCCAGTTCCGCCACCGAGTGCACGTTGGGGGTTCCCACGAGGATCCAGAATCCCTCGTACTGGATCACCTGTCCCCGGATCACGAGGTCCGGTTTCTCCTCATGGGTCACCTGCAGGTTCAGGTCGGTCAGTTCCGGCAGCCACGCAGACTGGATGATGCCGGAAAAGGGACGCAGGAGTTTCAGTTTCCCCTGGAGAACGGGAAATGGCTCTTCCGTCTGCCACAGTTTCCGCAGGGGTGTAGACACATGGACAAGTTCCCCCCCGGAGTTCCATACCGCGTGGTACGGCGTAAGGGGCTCAAGCAGTTTCCATGGCAGTCGTTGCACCCGGGATCACCCGTTTGCAACGGAATGATAGGAGACCTCCATCCGTTTGCACGGCATGGGGTGCTGGTCATCCGGGATCTGCCGAACCTGGATATTTTGTTTAAAGTGAACGGCCAGTCCCTGCAACAACCCTTCCACGAAGGGCAGGAGACCTTCACGGTCGGAATAATAGTCCAGTTGGATCCGGACTTCGGCCAGAACCTCGACGCGGAAGGAGGGCGGCGAGTAGTCGGGAAAGGTGACCTTGATCCGGCTGTGCATGTGGTCGAGGCCCTTGAGGAAGGAAAGGAAGTCGGTTCCCGTCCTGTCCATGAGGTCTGCGTAAGACTGGGTGGCGACCTTCAATACCCAGTATTCTCCGAAAGCGTGCAGGATCTTTTCGGCGGGAAGTTCCAGGACATCTGCCGCGGCCCCCACGAGCCCGTAGGTGATCGAATCGTCGTATTTTTTAAAGGCGTCGAAGTCCATGGGAGCCCCGGCCTTTCCATGGATTTTTGTCCAGGCCTCTTCCCCGAACTGCTCCCGCACCAAACCCCGGACCGCCTGGTTGACCATTCCGTACATTCGAATCTCCTCCCGTTTCCTCAGGACTGCATGGAACCGGTTTTCCCTCCAAAGGTCAAGGGGATCCGATTATAAGTGCGGGGATTCCCGTGTTATAATTGAAACACGAAGAACACGGCGAGCACGAAGGACGGGTCCATGGTGGCCCGGGATTCCAACGCGGTCAGCGACCGCGTTGGAATGGAACCCTTCGGGGCAAAGATTCAGAGGATGATTTCCTGAACCCGGGCCGCCTTGAAGGAAAAAGTGACGATCAAACAAAAACCATTCCTGGTGCCATTGCGTCCTGGTGGTGAAGAACGGTTCCCGGGACGGACTCCTAGCTCGTCATCACCCGGATGATTTCGTCCGCCATCTCCGAAGTCCCGGCAGTCCCGCCGAGATCGTAGGTGACCTTTTCCTTCGCGGCGATGACCTGCTTCACGGCGCTCTTGATCCGGTCGGCCGATTCCAGCTCGTCGAGGTATTCGAGCATCAGGGCGCCGGCGAGGACCAGGGCGGTCGGGTTGACCTTGTTCATCCCGGCGTATTTCGGGGCACTCCCGTGGATCGCCTCGAACATGGCCGTGTCTGCGCCGATGTTCGCGCCCGGAGCCACTCCGAGCCCGCCGATCAGGCCGGCGCAGAGGTCGGAGATGATGTCGCCGTAGAGGTTCGGGCAGAGCAGGATGTCGTAGAGGTGGGGCTTCTGCACCAGTTGCATGCACATGTTGTCGACGATGCGCTCTTCGCACCTGATCTGCGGGTATTCTTTCCCGATCTGCTGGCTCACGTCTAGGAAGAGCCCGTCGGTGCACTTCATGATGTTCGCCTTGTGGACGATGGTGACCAGTTTCCGGTCGTACTTCACCGCGTATTCGAAGGCCGACCGGGCGATCCGCTCGATTCCTTCCCGGGTGAAAATCTTGATCGACTCGGCCGCGTTTTTCCCGACCATGTGCTCGACGCCGGCGTAGAGGTCTTCCGTGTTTTCGCGGACGACCACCAGGTCGACGTTCGGGATCGGCGTCTTCACGCCTTCCATGTAAAGGCAGGGCCGGTAGTTCGCGAAGAGGTCGAAATGTTTCCGGATCGCGACGTTGACGCTTCGGAATCCGGATCCGACCGGGGTCGTGATCGGTCCCTTGAGGGCGACCTTCGTCTTCGCGATCGATTCGAGGACGTGTTCCGGAAGGGGCGTACCGTATTTTTCCATGACGCCGGCGCCGCATTCGACCCTTTCCCATTCGATCTTCGCGCCCGACGCTTCGATGATCCGGCAGGTCGCTTCGGTGATCTCGGGGCCCGTCCCGTCTCCCGGAATAAGGGTGACCGTCCTCATGGTGTTTTCTCCTCGATGAACCTGATTCGAATTCTGTTTTTGCCGCGAAATCCTTCCACCGTTTCGGTTTCCGGATCAAGGCGGATTTCCGCCATCGTGGCCTGGACGGCATTCTGCAACAGCGTCGCATGGGGCCATCCCCGAACCGTTAGCGCCTTCCCCCCGCTCTCCATCTGGTCGCCGAAGAGGGCGACCCCGTCCGCCTTTCGCCGAATCCGGACGTCTCCCTCGGCCCGGATCCGTGGGTCCGTCTTCCCCTCTTCCGGCAGTTCCACGTCGATCCGCCGGGCGAACAACCGGAAATCACGGGAGAGAACGGAACAGCGGTCCACCATTTTGATCATCCGGGTGCGTAATGCAACGGAAATATCGCCCACCGCGGAAAGAGAGATCGTCTGGAGCGCTCCGTCCTCCTCCGCCTCGACGCGTATCCTTTTGGGCCCCTGCAGGATAAGAGAGTCGGGGTTGGGGAGGAGGATCTTCGCGGCGCGGAGGGTGCTGGGGCCCCTGCGCACGACGACCCAGGGGCGGCCGAAGAGGGCCCCCGATTCGGTCTCCTTGTGCCACCGGAAACCGTCGCAGGTGGCGATCGTCTTCTCGTCCCGGTCTTCGAGGAGACCGTCCAACTCGACGTCTCCCTTCGCATGGATTTCCGTGCCGAGATCGGTCAGTTCCTGGGCCCGGAATTGGACAGGCTTGGCTCCCTCCTTGGGAACGAAGGAGCCGGTGACGTTGCCGGTGAAATGGCTCCGGTTCGTGGACCACTCGATGATGCCCCTTTCAGCCTCGATTCGGTTTTCCCCCTGTCGGACCGTGAGGTGGGGGACGGCGTCCAGTTCCGCGCTCTCCAGGGTGAACTCCCCCGTGCCGGGGTTCTTGCGGAGGAGTATCCGCGCCGTGTCGCACGCGATTTCCACCTGGTGTCGATCGCTGGTCAGTTGGATCCGGGTTCCCCCCGTCGCGCGGACCCATGCCCCGACGGGTTGGTCCTGGTCGTCCACGATTCGTCGAACCGTCATCGGTCCCTGGCAGGTGAGGCGAAGGTGCTGGCGGGTCTCCCGCGCTTCCCGCAGGGAGAGAAGACTGCTCGATTCCCCGGTCGCCTCGACCTCCGGATGCTCCAGGATGGTGAAGGTGCCGAGCGTGTCGTCCGCCTCCAGCCCCTTTCCCCGGAGGGAAATTCCCGGAAGGGCGAAGGTGAAGGTCTCGGGGGTGGAAAAACTTTGCCGGACCAGGTCCATCCGCAGGTCCTTCGTTTTCAGAAGGGTCCCGTCTTTCGAGCGACCCTCCACGTTCTTGTAGAAATGGATGGTCCGGGCGGCCTGGTCGAATTTCGCCTCCGGCGCCGTCAGGATCACCTTCCGGCTTCTCTCTCCCGGCTTCTTCGGTTGGGTGTGGTATATGGCACGGATTTTTTTGACAAGGAAGCGGCTCTTTTCCTCGTTCAGCGGACGGGCTTCCTCCCCGAAGAGTTCTCCGACGAGAACGAACTCGTCCTTGTCGTTCTTCTCGAAGACACGCGCCGTCCAGTTCTTGATCGGGTCCTGGATGCGGATCCGTTTTTCGGGATCGTCTTCCTGCGCCGTTGCCGGGGCGAGTCCCAGGAGTGCGGAAAAAAGAAGGCCGCTACACCATTTCCACATCGAGCAGGTCCTGTACGTCGAGCATGCCGATGGGCTTTCCCGTCTCGTCCACCACCGGGAGTTCGTCGATCTTCTTTTCCCGGAGGAAACGAAGCGCCTCCTCCGCGAGGTGATCCGGGGGAATCGTGATGGGATTCCGGGTCATGACCGTCTTGATGGGCCGGGAAAGTGAATCGGAGCCCTTGTTCATCAGGCGACGAAGGTCTCCGTCGGTGAAGAAGCCCGCCAGTTTTCCGTCGCGGTCCGAGACCGAGATCGCGCCAGCCCGGGCGCGCGTGATATGGCCGATCGCCTCGAGGACGGGGGTTTCCTCCGAAACGACCGGGTTCCGTTCCCCGGTTCTCATGACGTCCTGCACTTTCTGCAACTCCCGGCCCAGTTTTCCGCCGGGGTGGTAGAAGGCGAATTGGTCCTTGTCGAAGCCTCTCCGTTTCTGGACACAGAGGCCGAGCGCGTCGGTCAGGGCGAGCGTCGCCGTGGTGCTGGCGGAGGGGGCGAGCCCGAGCGGGCAGGCTTCCTCGATTTTTCCCATCTCGAGCGTGATATCGGAGAGCTTTCCCAACGGGGAGTCCCCGCTCGCCGTGATCGCGATGATTTTCGCCCCGATCTTTCGGAGGGGAGGCAGAAGGCGGAGCATCTCCTCCGTCGTTCCACTGTTCGAGAGCGCCAGTACCACGTCATCCTTTACGACGCGGCCGAGGTCTCCGTGGTACGCTTCGGCGGGATGGAGGAAAAAGGAGGGGGTTCCGGTCGAGGCGAACGTGGCGGACGCCTTCTGGCCGATCAGGCCCGCTTTTCCCATCCCGGTGATGACCAGGTGCCCCTGGCAGGCGGTGATCGTTTCCACCGCCTCGAGAAAGCTGTCGTCCAGGCGTGAAATAAGCGACTGGATCGCTTCCGCCTCCACCTTCAGCACTTCCCGTGCGTATTCAATCGTCATGAGGGGGCGCATTATAGGGAGGAGCCCCTTCGTTGACAACCCCGGGGTCGGACCGGATAATGCGCGCCGATGGAAACCGCCTACCGGCACCTGGATTACACCGTGCCCCAGTTGAAGCACAATTACGGGCCCCGGGTTCATATCCTGGCCCAGCCCTCCCTGCTGACCCGGCTCGCCCGGGCCTGTTCCCCGGAATGCGATTCCCTGGAGCTGGTCCGCCACGTCCGCTCTCTTTACCGGGAAATGGCCTCCATTGTGGCGAACGTGGAATTTCCTCGGCGACAGGTCCGGTCGAAAACGCGCATGGCGGAGTCCCATCGCCAGGCCCGCTACGAAGGGGAGGTGATCGACCCGGGGACGAAGGTGGTCTGTGTCGCCATCGCCCGGGCGGGGCTCGTCCCTTCCCAGGTGGCGTGCGAGATGTTCATGACGCTGGTCGACCGGCGGTCCGTCCGGCAGGATTACGTCTTCGCGAACCGAAAGACGGACGAAAAAGGGCGGGTGGTCGGGACGGATCTTTCCGGTTCCAAGATCGGCGGAAAAATCGGGGGCTCGATCCTGATTCTCCCCGATCCCATGGCGGCGACGGGGGGGTCGATTTCCTCGGCGATCGACCACTACAAGTCTCTCCGGATCGGGAAACCGAAAAAGGTGATCGCGCTTCATCTCATCACGACGCCGGAGTACATCCGGCGTCTCCGGAACGACCACCCCGACGCGATCATCTACGCCATCCGGCTGGACCGATCTCTTTCTCCCCGGCACGTCCTCCTGGAGAAACCGGGGAAATACTGGAAAGAGGAGCGCGGGTTGAACGACCGGCAGTACATCGTTCCCGGCGGTGGGGGATTCGGGGAATTGATGAACAATGCAGAAGAGTAGGCCGGCATGCTCGTTCTGAAGAACCTGCTGAGACGAAAGGTTCGCACGGCACTCTCCCTTCTCGGAGTCGCCATCGGGATCGCCGCGATCATCGCCTTCCACGGGGTGGCCGACGGGTTCGAGCGGAGCCTGGACCAGTACGGCGCCTCGACCGGGGCGAACCTTTTCGTCCTGGAGCGGGACGTTCCCGATCCCCAGTTCAGCCGGCTCAAACCGGAAGAGGTGGAGGAGATTCTCGGGATGGAGGACGGGCTGGAGATCGCCCGTGCCGCCCTTACGCTGACCACTCCCCGGGGGATGGGCGTGAAGGCCGGCTTTCCCGCCCTCTTCGTTTTCGGGCGCAACCCGGAGGAGCGCGGGATCAACCGGTATCGGAACGACGACCTGGACGGCCGGCTTCCGCGGGAGGACGGGGAAATGATCCTGGGGTACCTCGCCGCGCAGAAACTGGAAAAGAAGGTCGGCGACGAGATGGAACTCTTCCCGAAAAAACGGTTCCGGATCGTCGGGATCTTCACCGTCGGGATTCCCTGGGAAAACGTCGCGGCGGTCGTCGCGACCCGGGTGATCCAGGAAAAACTGGGGATGGGGGAGAAGTTCCCGATGGGGTTCCTTTACATGAAGGATCCCCGCACGCTCGAAACCCTCCGGGAAAAGATCGAGGAACGCTTTCCCCATCTCATCGCGGTCAAGAGCGAGAAGTTCGCAGGTCATTTCGAGAATTTCGAGTACGTGGAATGGTTCGTCTGGGTGATCTCCCTCGTGAGCGTCATGATCGGCGGGCTGGGAATTCTCAACACGATGATCATGAGCGTCCATGAGCGCACCCGGGAGATCGGCACCCTTCGCGCGGTCGGATGGAGTTGCCGGAGGGTGGTCCGGATGATTCTGTCCGAGGGAATGCTCCTGAGTATTTTCGGCGGCCTCCTGGGAATCGGGCTCGGGGTGGGGGGCGCCGAGTTGATCCTGATGGGGGCTCCGCAGGGATATCTCGGAACGTACTACACGCCCGATCTATTCGCGAAGGCGATGGCGATCGCGGTGGGACTCGGCTTCCTCGGATCCCTCTATCCCGCCCTGAGGGCGTCGCGCCTCTCCCCGATCGAGGCATTGCGATATGAATGACGCCTGCACGGTCCGGACGGTCGATCTCGTCAAGGAGTATGACGGGGGCGCCGTGAAGGCGGTGAAGAATCTCAACCTGGAAGTCCCCCGGAAAGAGTTCCTCTGCATCATGGGGCCGAGCGGATCGGGGAAGTCGTCGCTCCTGAATCTCCTGGGCGCTCTTGATCGTCCGACGCGGGGAGACATCTTTCTGAACGGGCGATCCCTGTTGAGCGAGCCCGACCTGAACCGTGTGCGCGCGGAGGAGGTGGGCTTCATTTTTCAACTGCACAACCTGCTCCCGGTTCTGACCTGCGTCGAGAACGTGGAGATCCCGATGATCCCGCTCGGGATTTCCCGCCGGGAAAGGAAACGTCGCGCGGAAGAACTTCTCGATACGGTGGGGCTCTCCCACCGGCTCCGGTCCGTCGCCACGAAGCTCTCCGGCGGAGAGCGTCAACGCGTCTCCATCGCGCGCGCGCTGGTGAACCGTCCTTCCCTGATCCTGGCGGACGAACCGACCGGCGACGTCGATTCGGTCACCGGCGACCGGATCATGGAGTGCATCATGACGGTCCGGAAGGCGGCGGGTGCGACGCTGATCGTCGTGACGCACAACCCGGAACTGGCGAAGGGGGCCGACCGGGTCATGGAGATGCGGGACGGGAACCTTGAGCTCTCTCCGGTGGCGAACGCATGAAGTCCTGGCGGAAAGCGGGCTGGTACGAACTCTCTCTTCCGGATCACTGGGAGGCGGACGAAGATGATACGCCCGTCGCTTTCTGGCAACCGGACGGCGCAGGCGCTCTCCAGGTCACCGCGGAGCAGATTCCCCGCCGGAAGGAGAGCGACCGGATGGATTGCTTCCTCGCGCTCCGCGCTTTCCTTTCGAGCACCGGCCACGAACTGGACGAATCCTCCTCCCGCCGCTTCTCCCGGGACGGCCTGCAGGGCGCTTGCACGGAATACAGCGCCGATGCGGCCGAAGAGAATCTCTTCTGGCGGGTCTGGTTCGTGACCGACCAGGAAACGCTTCTCTTTCTCACCTACGCCTGCCGGGAGGAAGAGCGGGAGTTAGAACGGGAAGCGGTCGATTCGATCGTCGATTCGGTTCGGCTGATCGGGTAGGAACGGTAAACAGCCAACGGCCGTTTGAATTTATTTTTTCAGGTCCAGCACGCACCGGAACCCGAGCGTTTTGGCGCGCCAGGAACGGTTCTGGCGCCAGCGGCTGAAGGCGATCGTCTCTTCCCGGTTGAGGAAGGAACCTCCCCGGACGACCTTGGCGGCCTCACTGTCCGGGTCGTAATTATCCATGCACCACTCGGCCACGTTCCCCGCCATGTCCATGCACCCGTAGGGGCTTGCGCCCAGCGGGAACGATCCGACGGGCTGGGTGGACGGTTCTTTCTTCAGGACGAAATCGGCCCAGTTCAGCCGGGACGGATCCCACAGGTCTCCCCACGGGTAGACATAGGCATCGGTTCCCCGCGCGGCCTTCTCCCATTCCTTCTCCGTGGGCAGCCGTTTCCCGCACCACCGCGCGTAGGCGTACGCATCCCAGAAGTCCACGCCGACGACCGGGTAGTCCTTTCCGTTGAACTGCGTCACCTTCCATTTCGAGGGCGTGTGGTCCTTGCCCTGGCCCTCGTTCGGATGACAGGTGGAATGATCCCCGCTTTTCCTGAGGTCGGAAAGAAAGAGCGCGTATTGCGCGTTGGTGACCTCGAACCGGTCGATCATGTAGGCCGGCAGCTTTACCTTCTGCGCGGAGAGTTGTCCCGGGAGAGGGTCCTGCGATCCGTAAGTGAAGAGACCCGCCGGGATGTGGACCAGTCCGAGATCCTCCCTGGTGAAGAGGATCGTATGCGCCTTCCCCGGCTTCACCATGACGATCCGTTCGATGCCCAGCACCCGCACCCGGTACTTGCCCGGTTCGAGCGACTTCCCGGAGAGGGGGAGAGTGCCGATCCGCTTCCCGTCCAGGAAGACGGGTACTCCGGCGATCTCCGCTTCCACGGTCACGACGCCGGGGGGGATCTTTTCCAGGATCGCCACGACAGGGTCGACCTGTGCGGAGGAGGCGATTTCCAACGGGAGGAGCGGGGAACGGTACCCGGCGAGTTGTAGAGAGATTTCGTGTTTTCCGCCCTCGAGGTACTCGATCACCGGGGTCACGCCGATTGGGTGCCCGTCCACGAGAACGCTCGCGCCCCGGGGAACGCTGTCGAACGTTACCTTGACCTGTATGCGCTGCAGGGCGTAGACGTGTTTTTCCGTGGCGGTCGTCGTGACCAGGAGCTTTTGTTCGTGCGGTTTGAAGTAGGGCCGAAGGACCCGGAGCGAGTACTCGCCCCGGGGGAGTTTGAGTTGAAGCGGGGACTGCCCCCGGGAGACGCCGTCGAGAACAATCTCCGCGCCGGAAGGATGGCTGTGGATCCAGACGCCCTCGGAGGTGGCGTCGGAACTCGCCCCCTTCGGCGTCATCGGCACGGTGTAGCTGGAACTCGCCTGCGGGTCGATCCGGATTTTTTCCTCGTAGGGTTCATACCCCTCTTTTTCCAGGGTCAGGATGTGATACCCCGCGTCGATCTTCGTGGAGAAGGGCGTGCTTCCGTACAACCCCTTGTCGATGCGGACGTTGACCTCGTCGACGTTGAGGGTGTCGATACGGAGGGCGCCCTTCGACCGGCGAAGCTTGATCCGTTCCAGTTTCAGCCCCTCCGTGGCGTCCCGGATCTGTTCCGGTCGTCCTTCGTCGAGGACGGCGAACCGTTTCAGGGCCCCGTCGGGACGGGGTTCGAGGTGGATGATACGGTCCCGGTAAAACTCCGCGGAGAGGCGGATCTCGGTCATCTCGTAGGGCGGATTTTTCCATTCGAAGGGGGTTTCTCCCCGCGGTACACCGTTGAGCCTGACCGTTGCTCCGGGAGGATCGGACGTGATGACGAGGGCGCCCGCGAGGAGGGGCGATTCCGCTCCGGAAGACGCTTCTTCCGGCGGGAGGGTCGACTCCACGTGGTAAAGGCGGATCGAGGTCCAGAGGGAGACGCCCAGGAGGAGGAAGATGATTCCCAGGAGGGTGAACTCGAGCTTCCTCTTTTTTTTCTGCGGAATGCCGCCCGGGGCCGCGACTTCCGCCATGCGGAGCGCGCGGGGCGTCAACCCTTTTGGCTCGAGGATCGGCTCGACGTCCGCGCCGGAGGATTCCGATTCCACGAGTTTCAGCAGGAACTGTTCTTTCGCCTTGTGGAGGTCGGCCTCCATCTCCGTGGCGTCCTGGTACCGGAAATCCCGGTCGATGGAGAGCGCCTTCTTGCAGATGGCGTCGAGTTCCGGCGTCAGGACCGGGTTGAGTTCACTCGGAAGGTCCATCCCCAGGGGGAGTTCCCCGGTGATCATCTCGTAGAGGACGACGCCCAGGGAGTAGATGTCCGCGCGTCCGTCCACCGCCCGGTCGGGTACCATCTGTTCCGGACACATGTAGAAAAGCGTTCCCGACATGAGGCGGACGCCGGTGGTGCGCGCGTTGTCGGAGACCATCAACTCCGTCTCCGGCCGGCCGGGGAGGAAGCCGAGACCGAGGTCGGTGATCTTCACGTAGTGGAGAAGCGCCTTCCCCTTGTCGGAGACGCTGACCTTTTTTTTCTCGACCAGGATGTTTTCCGGCTTGATGTCCTTGTGCACGATGTTCTGGGAGTGCGCGTACGCGAGCGCTTCCAGGACCTGCACGGCGATGTCGATCGCGTAGGGGGGGGGAGAATTCCGTCCTCCAGCATCAACTGCCGGAGGTTTTTCCCCTCGACGAACTCCATGATGAAATAAGGGGGGTCGTTCCGGGTGTTCAGTCCGATGGTTTTGACGATGCGGGGGTGGTCGAGCTGGTCCTGGAAAACCGCCTCCTTCTTGAGGAGATCCATGCTTTCCGGGTTCGTGGGGATCTTGATCGCGACGTATTTCCCGGGGATTTGGGAATGTTCGGCCTTCCAGACTTCCCCGAAACCCCCCTCTCCCAGTTTCTGGAGAAGGATGTACTCGGAAACACGATCCCCTTTGTCGACTTTGCGGTACGCCATAACTCCTCGACGCCGCTCCTGGTAACAGTATACCCCGTGCGGCCCTTTCTTTCAACCGGGGGCTCCTTCATTGACAGCCCCCGCCCGGTTTCTACACTTACAGGACGGTTCGAGGAAGAGGTCGCCGTCGAAAAAATGAAAAAGAAATCAAGTCCTGCTCGACCCGGAAGTCTCCGTTACTTTCGGCGCGCCGTGAAATGCATCCCCGGCGGGGTGAACAGCCCGGTCCGCGCTTTCAAGGCTGTGGGCGGAAATCCCGTTTTTTTTCGTTCCGCCCGGGGGGCGATTCTCGAGGACGTGGATGGTCGCCGGTACGTCGATTTTTGCGCCTCCTGGGGACCGATGATCCTGGGGCACGCGCCGGCGGGGGTTCGGGACGCGATTCGGAGCGCCGCGGGAAGGGGGACGAGTTTCGGCACTCCGCATCCGGGAGAGGTCGATCTTGCGGAGGAGTTGTGCCGCGCGGTTCCTTCCCTCGACCAGGTCCGGCTCGTTTCCAGTGGAACCGAGGCGTGCATGAGCGCCGTCCGGCTCGCGCGGGGCGCGACCGGCCGGGACGGGGTGGTGAAATTCGAGGGAGCCTACCACGGCCATGCGGACGGCCTCCTGGTCCGCGCCGGTTCGGGGGCGGCCACGCTCGGAATTCCCACGAGTCCCGGGGTGCCGAAGGGAGCCGCCATCCACACGGCGGTGCTTCCTTACAACGGGGAAGAGCAATTCGTTCGCTTCATGAAGAAGCGGGGAGGGAAGATCGCCTGCGTGATCGTCGAGCCGGTGGCGGGCAACATGGGGGTCGTTCCTCCCCTTCCGGGATTCCTCGAAACGCTTCGCCGGGAGACGAAACGGTGCGGCGCGCTTCTCATCTTCGACGAGGTGATCACCGGTTTCCGGGTCGCGCGGGGCGGGGCTCAATCGCTGTATGGAATCAAGCCCGATCTGACCGTCTTGGGAAAGGTGATCGGGGGGGGGCTTCCGGTGGGGGCGTACGGCGGAAAGCGGTCGATCATGAAACGGATCGCGCCGGAAGGTCCCGTCTACCAGGCGGGAACCCTTTCCGGGAATCCCCTTGCGGTGGCCGCCGGGCTGGCGCAACTCCACGCCCTTCGACCGGCGACGTATCGCCACCTGGAACGGCGCGGGTTCGAACTGGAGACGGGGCTCCTGCGCGCGGCCGATCGCCGCGGGGTCGTCCTTTCGATCAATCGCGTCGGATCGATGATGACGCCCTTTTTCCAGGAAGGGCCGGTCCGCGATTGGGCCTCGGCGGCCCGAAGCGACTCCGTGAAATACGCGCGATTTTTCAGGGGCATGCTCGACCGCGGGTTCTACCTTCCCCCCTCCCCCTTCGAAGCGATGTTCGTCGGCGCGGCGCACACGAAGACGCACATCGCCCGCGCGTTGAAAGCCGCGGACGAGGTTTTCCGTGAAATCTGAGTCGTTCCGCCTGCGCCACTCCGACTGGGTGGTGATCGTCTACGCCGTCATCGTATCCGGACTGGTCGTGATCGCCCGGGAACGGGTGCCGAACTGGGGGCTCTTCGTTCTCGCCCATTGCGCGATCGCCGGAACGTCCCTCCTCCTCGCGGCGTGGGAGCCCCGTTCTTCCCGAACCTGGGTCCGCCTCCTCCGCGATTTCGACGTGCTCTTCTATGTTATCAGCTTCTTCCTGATGACGATATTCCTCGTGCACCGGGTCCATCCGGTCGACTACGACCAACAATTGATCCTGATCGACCGTGCGATCGGCGGTTTCGCGGTTCTGAAATGGATGGAGTCGATCGACCACCCGGTCCTGACCGACATTTCCAAGGTAACCTGGATTCTCTACTACCCGCTTCCCCTGCTCGTGGGGATTCCCCTCTACCTCCGGAAGGACCGGGGTTGTTTCCACGAGTTGAAGCTCTTCTACCTCCTGGCATGGCTGGTCTCGTACCTGGGGTACTTCGCCGTTCCCGCGGAGGGGCCGGGGTACCACCAGGAAGCGGTCGGGGTGTCCCAACCGAACTGGGAAGAGACGGTTGTCTCCTCTTCGCTCAAGGAAGGGATTGACGCGGTGGAAGGGGAGGCGCGCGACACGTTCCCCAGCGGCCACGTCATGATCGCCGCGATGACCATCCTGGCCTGTTTCCGCTACCGGCTCTGGAGGGTCGCCCTGATCGCCCTTCCGTTCTCTTTTGCCGTGATGTGGTCGACCCTCTACCTGCGCTACCACTACCTGGTCGACGGCCTGGTCGGAATCGCCCTCGTCCTCCTGATCGCCTGGCTGGGCTCCCTCTGGCACCGCCGTACCGAGAACGGTCCCAGGCACCTTTAAATTTTTCGGGCTTGAAATGGCCGTTCCAGTGCCATATTCGGTGGCTGCGCTCCGGGTTTTTTAATGGTGTCAGGGACCGTTTTTTTGGCGGGGTTGTAGTGGGGGGGGGAGTCCGCTAGAATTCGGAACCGCTCATGGCCAAAAAACTCTATCTCGAAACATTTGGTTGCCAGATGAACGTGCTGGACAGCGACCTGATCGCGTCCCGAATGATCGGGGATGGCTACGTACTGGAGGAGGACCGCAACGAAGCGGACGTGGTTCTCTTCAATACCTGCAGCGTGCGGGAACAGGCGGAGAACAAGGCTCTCTCCCATGCCGGCCACATGATTCACCTGAAGCGACGGCGGCCCGGGGTGGTTATCGGGGTCGTCGGGTGCATGGCGCAGAACCGGCAGAAGGAAGTTTTCGAACAACTTCCGCACGTTCAACTGGTGGTCGGTCCGAGAAAGATGGGGGCCATTCCGCGGTTGGTCGCCGAGGTGCAGGAGACCGGTCAACGCCGGATCTCCGTCGAGGAAACGGACGAAGAATTCATCGACGGGTCGGAAGCGGTTCATACGCGCGCCACCCGGTTCCAGGCGTACATCAAGGCGATGGAAGGATGCGACCTGAGTTGTACCTACTGCATCGTTCCGACCACCCGGGGGAAGGAAGTGAGTCGGCCTCCCGATGTCATCGTCGACGAGGTTCGCCGGTTGGCGGACCAGGGGACGGTTGAGATCACGCTGCTCGGGCAGACGGTCAATTCCTACGGGAAGGGGGTGAACCCCCGCATCGATCTCGGCGGTCTTCTTCGAAGGGTGCACGAGGTGAAGGGGATCCGCCGGATCCGCTTCATCACCTCCCATCCCTCCTTCGTACGTACGAGCCTCGTCGAAGCGATGCGCGATCTTCCGAAAGTGTGCAAGTATCTCCACATCCCGGCCCAGTCCGGATCAAACCGGATTCTCAAGGCGATGCGACGGGGCTACACGCACGAAAAGTACCGCGGCATCGCCGACACCCTTCGCGAAAAGGTGCCCGGAATCGAAATCGCCAGCGACTGGATCGTCGGGTTCCCCGGGGAGACGGAGAAGGATTTCGAAGAGAGCATGAGCCTCATGCGGGACGTCCGTTTCCAGAACTCATACGTCTTCCGCTATTCCCCGCGTCCGGGCACCGACGCGATCCCGATGGGGGATAACGTTCCGGAGGAGGTGAAGAAAGAGCGCAACCAGGCCCTGCTCGACCTCCAGGGAGAGATCGGACGCGAAAAAAACATCACGAAAATCGGATCGATCGAAGAAATCCTGGTGGAAGGTCCGAGCAAGCGAAACCCTCTTCGCCAGACCGGCCGCACCGATACGCACCAGGTGGTCAACTTCGAGGCGGAACGGGATCTTCGCGGGGAATTCGTCCGGGTCAGGATCACCCATGCGACGGCGCTTTCCTTCCGGGGCGAACTGGTGTGACGAAACGGGACGCCGTGTTCATGCGGCGCGCCCTCGAACTGGCGCGGAAGGGCTCGGGTCGTGTCGAACCCAATCCCATGGTGGGAGCGGTCGTCGTCCGTGACGGGAAAATCATCGGGGAGGGATGGCATCGTCGCTACGGGGGACCCCACGCGGAAGTGACGTCGTTGCGGAAAGCGGGGACCCGCGCGCGCGGCGCCACCCTGTACGCGAGCCTGGAACCCTGTTCCCCCCATCCGAAGAAGACCCCCCCCTGTACAGACCTGATCCTGGGTTCCGGGATTTCGCGCGTGGTGGCCGCCTGCCCCGATCCGAACCCCCTCGTCGACGGGAGGGGGCTTTCCCTTCTTCGCAAGGGAGGGGTGAAGGTCCGCTCGGGGGTCCTCTCGAAGGAGGCGCGCGATTTGAACCGGGCCTTTTTTAAATGGCAGGCGACCGGGTTTCCCTATGTCCTTTCGAAGTGGGCGATGACGCTGGACGGGAAAATCGCCACGCATACGGGCGACTCGAAGTGGATTTCCAGCGCCGCTTCCCGGACGTGGCTGCATTCCCTTCGGGACGAATACCAGGCGATCCTGATCGGGGCCAATACCGCGGTCCGGGACAATCCCACGCTCCGGGGAAAAAAGCTCAGACCGATCCGCATCATCCTGGACACCTACGCGCGCGTGCCGATCGACGCCCGGGTGGTGAAGACCGCGCGCGAACAGAGGACGATCCTCGCGGTTTCCGCCAGCGCCTCCGAGGAAAAGCTGCGTCTCCTTCGCCGTGCCGGGGTGGAGGTCATTCAACTCGAGATTCTCGACCTGCGCATCCTCTTCGAGGAACTCGCCCGGTCGGGGATCACGAAGATCATGGTGGAGGGGGGAGGGGAAGTTCACGCGAGCGTCTTCGAGGCGGGGCTTTCCGACGAGGTGTGCGTCTTCGTCGCTCCGAAGATCGCCGGGGGCGCCGACGCGCGCACCCCGGTCGAAGGGCGCGGCGTGGAGAAGATCTTCGAGTCCGCGCATCTTTCGGACGTGACGATCGATCGAATCGAAGACGACGTCGTGATCCGGGGCCGGACCGTTTCGGGCGCGACGAGGGGGCCCCGATAAAGACCCGCGCGCTATTCCTCGACGCCGGTTATACCCTCGTCCATCCCCATCCCTCGGTGAACGCGATTTATTCGGCGGAGACGCGGAAACTCGGGGTGGAGATTCCCGAAGAATCCTTCGCCCGTGTTTTTCCCGGGATCTTCCGTTCGTTCGTGCGGGAATATTCCGGGCAGACAGATTCCAGCGACGAACAGGATCTCCAGATGTGGAGAGAAATCACCCGGCAGGTGTACGGGAACCTTCCCGGTCTAGCCCCGATCCCTTTCGACACCTGGTTCGAAACCCTCTACCGGCGGTTCGGGGAGGCGGATACGTGGCGCTGTTACGATGACGTATTCCCCGTGCTCCGGGACCTGCGGCGACGGGGAATCCTGCTCGCCATCGTCTCCAACTGGGATTCCCGGTTGCGGGGAATCGCGAAGGGCCTCGGGCTCCTGGAACTGGTGGACGGCCTCTACATCTCCGCCGAGGTGGGGCGGCGGAAGCCGGATCCGCTCCTCTTCGAGCGGGCGCTCGCCGGGTTGGATGTGCGGCCCGAAGAAGCGATCCACGTGGGCGATCTGCCCGAGGAGGACGTTGCGGGGGCGCAACGGGCGGGGGTGGGCGCGCTTCTCATGGCGCGGGACGGAAAGCCGGTTCCGGATTCAGCCGTTCCGGTGATCCACGACCTGGGAGAGATCGTCAATCATCTCCGAACCACGCCCTGACCTTTCTCCAGAAGGGGCGGGGTCGGGCTCCGGCCGGTTCTTCCGCGAGGGGGCGTCCTTCCTGGAATCGAAGCAGGTCGTTCGCCATCGATCGCGCGCTGGAATAACGGCGCCTCTTGTCGCGGTGCATCGCCTTGTCGACGATCCGCGCGACGTCCTCGTGGAGACCCGCCATCAGGCTCTCCAGGGGTTGCGGTCCCGTATTGGGCAGGGCGGTGAGGACCTCGTCCGGGCTTTGTCCCGCGTAGGGACAGGTGCCGCTGATCAGCTCATAGAAGACCGCTCCCAGGGAATAGATGTCGCTGATGTGGTCCACCTTCTCCATGTCCCCGAGCGCCTGTTCGGGGGGCATGTAGTAGGGCGTGCCCATGACGACCCCTTTCACGTAGGCGGGATCCCCGATCCGTTTAACCTTGGCGAGGCCCAGATCGAGAATCCAGGGATGGCCGTTCCGGTCGAGGATGATGTTGCCCGGTTTGAGATCCCGGTGGTAGATCCCTTTCTGGTGGGCGTAATCGACCGCGAGCGCCAGGTCGCGCATGACTTGGACAGTGGTGCGAAGGGGGAGGGTATCCCCCCGGCGCCCGGTTCCTCCTCCACTGCGCCGGGTCTGTTTTCCCACTTCGGAAAGGAACTGCTTGTCGAACGAGTCGGTGTCGACGCCCTCGCGCACGATATCGTCGAGGGTGGCGCCGTCGAGGAGTTTCATGGTGTAGAAGAAATGGTTGTTGATGTTTCCGAAATCGAGAATGGGCGCGATATTCGGATGGTCCAGGTCTGCCGCCGCACGGGTCTCGCTGTAAAACCGTTTCAGGTCCTCGACGTCCCCGAAGGGCGTCTTGACGCCGGACGCCGTGTCGCTCTCGTGCGGAAGAAGTTTCAGCGCGACCATCCGGTTGAAGTCTTTCTGCCAGGCACGGTAAACGATGCCCGAACCACCGCGGCCGATTTCCTTGATCAGGATGTATTTTCCGAACTGGTTCTTCGGTTCCAGGCCTGCCAGTCGGACCTCGTCGGGAAGGTCGATGTCGAGTTCCTTCGATGCCCCGTCGAGCGCCTCCTTCACCGCCGCCGCCATCTTGGCGAAGAGCGCGGGGATGTCGGCGTGGCATTCCGGGCAGGTATAGGTTCCCCGGCTCATTTCTTCGCCGGGCGTGTCGATCTGGTGTCCGCATTCGGGGCAGGCGTAGAGGTGGAGGCTCTGCAGGTCGAGAGCGGTTTCGACCGCCTCCCGGTTGAGGTATTCACGCTGGACCAGGATCTCCCCGAGCGGGGGGACGGGCTTGATTCCGAGTTCGTTCAGGCTGCCCTGGAGGCGGAGGCATTCATTGACCTGGTACTCGGTGGCGAGGCCTTTCTCCACGAGGAGGCGGCCGAAGAGGGCGTGCCTTCGGCTGGGGGTTCCGTCCGCCGATTCCTCGAAGGCTTTCTTCTGCATCTCGAGAAGGCGGTCGACGTCCTGCTTTTTCAGGTGCCCCCGGGAGACGAGGATCGAACCGAGCGTTCTGGAGGGATTCCGATCCTGGACGATCAGACAGTCGTAGAGTTGCTCGCGCGTGATCATGCCGGCGCGCAACGCTATTTTTCCCAGCAGTAGGTCGCGTTTCGGAGAGGTCATGGGGTCTGGAATTCCATCCCTTCAGCCGGTTCCGCCAGCCTCCGCATGCTCACGGGGAGGTGATCCGGGAGAAGGCCTCCATAAGATCTGCCACGTCTCCCTCTTGGAGCGTTCGGACGTCGAGAAGAACACGGTCCCGTTGTACTCTCGTGAATATGCAGGGGCGGTTGGCCCGGAGTCTCCCGGAAAGAACGTCGGGCGACAGGTTTTCATGCCGGACGGCGACGACGCGGGTGGGGAGTTGCTGGGCGGGGACGGAGCCTCCGCCGATTTCGGAAGACTCTTCCTCGATCCGGGCGTCCAGTCCGGGCAGGAGTTGCAGTTGCGCCGCAAGTTCCAGCGCCGCCGGTTCCATGTCGTCGATCGTCGCGGCGATCATCCGGAGGGTCGGCAGTGTCCGGAGAAGCCGTTCGGGGTTCAGGTAAAGTTTGAGCGTGGCTTCGAGGGCGGTGAGTTGCATCTTGTCGACGCGAAGCGCCCGGAAGAGGGGGTGCCGCCGAATACGGGCGATCGCCTCCTTTTTTCCGACAAGCAGTCCGGCCTGGGGACCGCCGAGGAGCTTGTCGCCGCTGAAGGTCACGACCTTCGCTCCCGCCTGGACGCTTTCCTGGACCAGGGGTTCTCCCGTGATCCCGTACGGGGCCAGGTCGACGAGGGCTCCCGATCCGAGATCGTCCATGACGGGGATGCCGTTTCGGTTTCCCAGTTCGACCATCTCCTCCAGGGTGGGGGAGTGGGAGAATCCGACGATCCGGTAGTTCGATGTATGCACTTTCAGGAGAAGCGCGGTTTCCGGGGTGATCGCTTTTTCGTAGTCCCGGACGTAGGTTTTGTTCGTGGCTCCCACTTCGACCAGGCGAGCCCCGGATTGTTCCATCACCTCCGGGATGCGGAAACTGCCCCCGATTTCGACCAGTTGTCCCCGGGAAACGATGACTTCTTTCCCGCGGGCGAGGGCGGCGAGGGCGATCAGCGTCGCCCCGGCGTTGTTGTTCACGACCGTGGCCGCCTCGGCGCCGGTCAGTTCTTTCAACAGCCTTACGATTTCGGTTTCCCGGATCGAGCGGTCGCCCGTTTCGCGGTCCACTTCGAGGAGGGAATATCCGCGCTGTTCCTCCGTGATCGTTTCCAGCGCGACGGGGGGAAGAACTGCCCGCCCGAGACCGGTGTGAAGAACGATCCCGGTCGCGTTGATCACGCGGCAGAGGGCCGGGCTTTGTCGACGTTCGACCCGGTTCCGAACCTCCCCGAGGATCGATTTCTCGTCGACCGGGAGGGTCTTTCCCTTCCGGAGTCCCTCGCGCGTTTCGTCGAGCACTTCGCGGAGGCAGAGAAGAAAAAGCGATTTTCCCGCGCCTTCCTGGAGCTCCCGCGACCGGTCGCTGTTGAGGATGCGATCCACGGAGGGAAGTTTCCGGAGCAACTCGTTCGTCATGGACCCATCATAGGGCGGCCGGGGAGGCGGGGGAAGGCGAAATTGTGGAAACGGCGATTCCTTCCCGGTCCCGCGCCACCCGCGCGGCGCTCCGCGGATCGTCGTGGATCTGGAAGAAGGTGGAACCGCTTCCCGTGAGATTAGTTCCCTTTCCGAGTTTGCGTTTCCATTCCCGGAGGAGGGGATACCGGCGCAGTGCCGGTTCTTCCAACCGGTTGAAGACGGCCCCCCGGATTTCCCGCAGGGACCGTTCCCGGAAGATCCGCAGGAAGGCGCCGACATCTTTCCGGGCGGCGTTCTCTTCGACGCGGGTCGTTGCATAAACTTCGGCCGTGAGCGCTTCGACGGGAGGAAAAAAAAGGGCGAAGTTCAGCGGACGGGTCTCCGGGAGAAGGTGGATTTGCTCTCCCCGTCCCGTGCAGAGGGCGGGCTTCCCGTGGAGGAAAAAGGGGACGTCCGATCCCACTTCGGCGGCGATCGAGGGAAGGTCCAGCCCGGGGGAGAAGAGGCGGTCCAACGCGAGCAGGGTCGCCGCGGCGTTCGAACTTCCTCCGCCAAGTCCTGCGCCCGGGGGAATCTTTTTCTCGAGATCGATCCGAACGGGGGGGATCCTGCGCCGGCGCGCGACCGCCCGGTACGCCTTCTCGACCGTGTTCGTTCCGGCGATCCGCACTCCCCGCGTGTGGACGGAAAATTTCCGCGCGGGCCTGATGCGAAGCGTGTCACAAAGGTCGACGGGAACCATGAGGGTGGCCAGTTCGTGGAAACCGTCCGGACGACGACCGTGCAGTTCCAGGAAGAGGTTGATCTTTGCGGGGCACGCGAGGACGAGTCCGGTCATAGAAGAATATTGTCGATGAGGCGCGCTTTCCCGATCCGGACCGAGAGGGCGATCAGGGTCTTTCCCTTGATTTCCTTGAGCGGTTCGAGCGTCTCCGAGTTGACCACGGCGATGTAATCCACGCGGGAGCCCTTGACCGCCCGGATCTGTTTCTTCATCGCGGCGATCACCTTGGCGGCGGAACTCTCCCCCCCGCCGGTCATATCCTTCGCCTTCATGAGCGAGTCATGGAGGATGACGGCGTCTTTTCTCTGCTTGGGGCCGAGGTAGATGTTGCGGGAACTCATCGCGAGGCCGTCCTCTTCACGAACGGTGGGGCAGATTCGGACTTCCACCCCCAGGTTCAGGTCGAGGCTCATCCTGCGGATGATGAGGAATTGCTGGTAGTCCTTTTGTCCGAAGTAGGAAAGATCGGGACGGACGACGGAAAACATTTTCAGGACCACCGTCATCACGCCGCGGAAATGGCCCGGGCGGAAGGGTCCGCAGAGTTTCGAGGGCAGGCCCTTCTCGCTCTGTTCCACGTGCGTGTCGAATCCCTTCGGATACATCTGGGCCACTTCGGGAATGAACAGGATGTCGACCTCTTCGCTCTCCGCCATTCTCATGTCGCGCTCGGGTTGACGGGGATACTGGTCGTAGTCCTCCCCGGCGGAGAACTGGATCGGGTTGACGAAGACGCTGACGATAACGGCGCCGCATTCCTTCCGGGCGCGATTCATGAGAGTGAGATGTCCCTGGTGGAAGGCGCCCATGCTGGGGATCAGGCCGACCTTGTTCCCCTGCCGTTTCTGCTTCTCCACGTATTTCTGGATTTCGGCAACCGTGCGAATAATATCTGTCATCTCCGCTCCCTTCCCTCCAGCGATTGAAGGTGATGCCGTACGGTTTTTCCCGTTCCCGGAACGAGGGCGTCTGGGCAGAGTTCCGCGAGAGGTTCCAGCACGAATCGTCGTTGCGTCATGCGCGGATGGGGAACTTCCAAGTGGGGGGAACGGATCCGGCGCTTTCCGAAGAGGAGCAGGTCGAGGTCGACCGTGCGCGGACCCCGGGAGACCGTACGAACCCGACCCAGTTCGTTTTCAATTTGAAGGAAATGGCCCAGGAGATCCCGCGGGGGAAGTTCGCTTTCCAGTTCCGCCGCCCCGTTGAGGTAGCGCGGTTGGTCGGCTCCCCCTTCCGGTTCAGACCACTGGAAGGAGGACGTTCGAAGGAGCCTGGTGCGGGGCATTTCCCGAAGATGTTGAACCGCCCCTTCCAGGTTGGCCCTCGGGTTTCCCAAGTTCGCTCCAAGTCCGACGTAAGCGAGTGTCACTCTCAGAATAGAGTATCATCTGCGTCCAGTTTCGTTGAAGTTTTTTCCGGGGAACCCTTGCGGAAAACACGGGACTTTATCCAGAGGGCGGGCCCGATGAGGGCGTAGCCCATGAACGCGAGGAAAAGGGCGAATTCGTGCAAAAGGGTGACCACGACGGCCAGGAGCATCAGTTCGATCAGGGTGACGAAGGGCCGGACGCCTTTCAGGAGGGTGTTCCCGATGTGGATATAGGAAACCCGGGAAACCATCAGCACCGCCAGGCCGAACGTGATGAGGGGGAGCGCCTTGAGGATCAACTCGGAAAAATCCCGCAGGAGGCCGGAATCGGGAAAGGCGGTCCACGGAATCACCGCGGAGGCGATCACCCCCGCCGCGGCGGGAGAAGGGATCCCCGCGAAAATCAGGTGGGATTTTTCGGTGGTGTTCGTTTCCACGTTGAACCTCGCGAGCCGGATGAGGGCGCACATCAGGTAGAGGAGAGTGACCACTTCCAGGACGCGCGGGGGAAGAAAACTGGCCGACTGGCAGATCGCGTAAACCAGGAAGGCGGGTGTGACGCCGAACGTGACCAGGTCGCAGAGAGAGTCGAGCTGTGCGCCGAAGCTGGAGGCGGTCTTGGTCATCCGTGCGACGCGACCGTCGAGCGCGTCGAAGATCATCGCGATGAGAATCAGGTAGGCGGCGGTGTGGAAGTGGTTCGCCGCGTCCGCGCCTTCGGAACCGACGAGTCCCTGGGCGATGTGGATCATCGCGTAAAACCCGCAGATGCCGTTGATCAGCGTGAGAACCGTCGGGAGCAGGGCTATCTGCTTGACCCGCCGCGGAGAACGGAGGCGGATCTTCCAGGGAGCCTTACTTCCCGGTCGTTCGGACGAGGACGGTTTCGCCACCCTTCACCTTTTCCTTCAGCTGGATCCGGATATCGCCCACCCGCGACTTGGGAATATAGAGGTCGGTTCGGGATCCGAACTTGATCATCCCGATTCGCTGCCCCTTTTCGAGAGTGTCGTTTTCCGTTATGGCACAGACGATTCGTCGGGCGATCAGTCCCGCGATCTGCGTTACCAGGACCGGGACCGCGCCGTCGATGTGGATCGCGTTTTGTTCGTTGTACTTTCCGCACTCCGGGTCGCGCGCGTCGCGGAACGATCCGGACGTGTACAGGATCGATTTCACGGTGCCCGCGCAGGGCGCGCGGTTGACATGGACGTTGAATACACTCAGGAAAATACCGATCTTAACCGCGTCTTCGCCCAGGAGTTCGTGGGCAGGCGCCTCGGAGATCTCGACCACCGTCCCATCCGCCGGGGAGACGATCGCTTCCGGTTCCGCGGGGACGTCCCGGTGAGGGTCCCGGAAGAAATAGAGCGTAAAGAGGAGGCCACAGAGGGGAACGAGGGCCGCGGGAGGAAACAGCCATCCCAGTCCCGCCCCGAGCAGGATCCAGAAAAGCCCGAAGAGGAGGATCTCCCTCTTTCCGTAACTGGCCAGAAACAGGATCATGAAGCGATCTCCTTGGGAAGCCGATATGGCATTCGGGGCCTGAAATCGGGGCCTACTTTAGCCCCCACCCCTTCGAAAGTCAAGGCCACCCCGGAATGCATGGACCGGGGGAGGGAGGAACGTCTATAATGCTGCGTGCGGCATGGAAACGGACCGGGACCCGTCTGCTGGTTTTCGTTCTGGCGGGTTTCCTGGCCCTCGTGGGAGTTGCCCTTGGCGGGGATCTCCGGGACGCGCGGAAGGAAACGGAACAGTCCTACCGGGAATGGAGAGAGTCGGAACGGGAGTTGGAGCGCCTGCTTGAAGAGAATCAGCGGCTCGAGAAGGAATTGCACGCCCTTCAGAACGATCCTGTCTACATCGAGTCCGTTCTTCGGCGGTGGAAAATGGCCCACCCGGGAGAAACCATCCTGGTGGGAGAGCCGTAGGAACTCCTCTCCGGTGGAAGGAAACGGGTATGAGTGACAGCGACAAGATTCTTTCCCAGCAGGAAGTGGACGCGTTGCTCTCCGCGATCGACAGCGGAGACGTGGAAGTCGGCCGGGAGACGGGCGAGGTGCGCCAGATCCTTCCCTACGACTTCAAGCGCCCGGAGCGGGTCGCCCGTGATCAACTCCGCGCGATCGAAACCCTCTACGAAGTTTTCGCCCGCAACTTCCAGGCGACGCTCTCGGGCCAGCTCCGAACGATGATGGACGCCCGGGTGGCGAGCGTCGACCAGTTGACGTACAGCGAATTCATCAATTCCCTTCCCAACCCCACCGTCTTCACGATGCTCTCCGCGGAGCCCCTGGAAGGAAGTTTCATCCTCGAACTGAACCCGATCATCGCCTTTCCCATCATCGAACGCCTCCTGGGCTCGGGGAAATCGGGCGCCCACAAGCCGGACCGGCCGCTCACGGAGATCGAGTGGCGGTTGATCGAGAAGGTGATCAACCAGGCGCTTACGATCATGGCCGATGTCTGGTCGAGCATCGCCCAGATCCATTTCAAGGTGACCACGCGCGAGTCCAATCCCCAGATCATGCAGATCTTCTCCGCGAACGAGCCGGTCATCTCCATCGTCGTGGAGTTGAGCCTCGGTGAACACAAGGGCTACATGAACGTCTGCATCCCGGTCATGTCGGTGGAGGGGATCATGAACAAGATTTCCACCCACAGCTGGTTCGCCTCGCGGCGGAAGGACGAGATTCCCGGGCAGGAAAAAGCGATCTCGGAGGCGCTCGCCCCGGCGGAAGTGGAGGTTTCCGCCCACCTCTCGATCGAAACGATGCGGTTCGAGGATCTCCGAAGCCTTGCTGTCGGGGACGTGATCCGGACCAACCATTCCCGGAAGATGCCGGTCCTGGTCTCGGTGGAAGGGAAACCCAAGTTCCACGGGAGCGTGGGAAGCCTGAAAGACCGGTTGGCCATTCGGATCAACGGTTCGGTCGACCCCGCCAAAAAGGAAGTGGTTCTGCGACCGCGGGGGGAGGTGAAGGTGGATCACGAAGGGGAGGAAAGTTCGGGTCCGCCGAGCACGGCGAACCTGGAACCGATCCTGGCCATTCCCATCCAGAGCATGGTCGTCCTGGCGGAGAAGGAGGTTCCGCTGAAGTATGTCCTCTCTCTCCGGCAGGGGCAGATCATCGAGTTCGACAAGAAGGTGGACGAGTTGCTGGATCTTGTCGTGACCGACCAGGTGCTCGCGCGTGGCGTGGCCGTGAAACGGGGAGAAAAATTCGGGCTCCAGATCACCGGCATCGAGGATCCCCGGGAAGTCATCAGGGCGCTGGGACGATGACGAACGGGGAACGGTACCGGTACACCGCGCGAACCGCCTTCCAGGTCCTCGACGGCCTCGCGGTCGTCGTGGCCACGCGGAAAAGAACGGTTCATCGTCTCGACGAGGTCGCCACCGACCTGTGGAAATTCCTGGAGCCGGGCCGCACCGTGGAAGAACTGGTCAGTTTTCTTCTCTCGAAATACGAGGTCGACACCGGGACGGCCCGGAACGACGTGGTGGAATTCGTCCGGGAACTGGTGAAGAAAGAGTTGCTCGAGGTGGTCGCGTGAGCACGATGCTGAAGAGCATCATCGATGACGCGGCGAAGAAGTACATCCCCCACGCGGCGATCGTGGAATTGACCCGGATCTGCAACCTGAGTTGCCGCCACTGCTACGCCCCCCCGGACAAGGACCGCCGGGAATTGACCCACGAAGAACTCTGCGGGGTGATCGACGATCTCCAGGCGATGGGGACCCTCTTCGTGACCTTCAGCGGGGGCGACCCCACCGTGAACCGCCGTTACCTCGACATCATGCGCCACACCAGCGACCGTCGTATGTGTGTGCAGTTCTTTTCCAACGGCCTCCTGATCGACGAGAAGGCCGCGGACGAACTGGCGAAGATAAACGTCTTTCACGTAGGGATCAGCCTTTACGGGGCCTCCCCGGAGGTACACGACGACATCACCACCCGGAAAGGATCGTTCCACAAGACGATCCGCGCGGCGAAGTTGCTCCGCGACCGGGGGATCTATGTCTGCTTCAAGTATATCGCGATGAACCGGAACGCGGGAGATGCCTTCGCCGCGGCGAAGATGGCGGATGACCTCGGGATTCCGATCCGCGTCGACCCGAACATCACCGCCCGCGACGACCTGAACCGGGACACGCTCGCGCTTCGTTCCTCGATGGAACAGCATACGAGGATCCTCCAGACCTTCCAGGAGGGGTTGCTCCGGGAGAAGGAACTGGACCACGAGCGGGGATCCGATCTCTGGTGCGTGATGGGGAAGACCCTGATTTCCATCAACGCCTACGGGGACGTCTATCCCTGTGTCACCCTGCCCGTTTCCGCGGGAAACCTTCGGGAGCGTCCCCTGCAGGAGATCTGGGCCAAGGGTGATTTTTTCCAGGAAGTGCGCGAGTTGCCGAGCCTGGAGAAGATGCACGGCTGTCCCGAGTGCGAACTCCGGCCGTACTGCAACCGGTGTCCGGGCAATACCTGGACCGAAACGGGCGACCTCTACGGCCCGTCACCCGCCGCCTGCAAGGAGGCGATGCTGGAGAAAGAAGCGGTCAACGAGAAACGCGGAATCCGGGAGGAGATTCCTCTTCCTCCCGGTTTGAGGGGCCATGGCCGGTCCGGATGGACCCCGGAAGAGTTGGTGGAATTTTCAGGGGCGGGGTGTGGCGCCGCCTGCGGAAGTCAAAAGTCCCTCCGTTCCATGGCCAATGGTTCCACCTTCCTGGGCCTTCCGGGATGATTCTTCCTCCCGGGGATTTTTTTTGGTTGACAATACATTATAAATGGAGTATAAACATATTAGATGGGTTTGAAACGGTTCGAGAATGTGGTGCCGGGATCCGGTGGGGAACCTTCCGCGGTCGTTATGCGGAGGCCTCTTCCCGGGTGGTACGGTTGCACGGGACTCCAGTCTCGAACCGGTGGCCGTACGGGGCCGGGTCGGCATATTCAGTCGGTATGGATGCGACGTGCGGGGTAGCCGACCCTGCCTTCGGCCCTTTGACAGGAGAGTGAGCGCGATGAAGACTTGATTCCTCCCTAAAGCCTGGGCGCCGTTCCCACCCATCCCGGATTCCCCAAGTCCGGGAAGCCATCCCTCCCCTCTAGTGCTCGGCGCCCGAATATCGAAAAACGCCCGGTCCCCAACCGGGCGTTTTTTGTTCTTGGGGGGGGCGGAGGGATTGCAAATCGTCTTAAGGCAGGGTTTTCCCTTGCATTGCTTTTTTTTGGCGCTTTATAATTATCTCAAGGGTCATGTCAGGAATCCCGCTCCGGACCCGTCTTCGGGTGGTTCCGGATTGCCGCGGGAAGGAGATCTGTTGGCCATTTTGACCATAAAATCGGAGGCCGGGGAGGAAGTGATTCCGCTGACGGCCGACGTCCATATAGTGGGGCGGGGACTGGAGAGCGATATCCGGTTGAAGGATATCAAGGCCTCCCGCCAGCATTGCCGACTGTTGAAAAAAGGGACGACGTTCACGCTGATCGATCTGGAAAGCGGAAACGGTACCCGGGTCAACGGGAATCCCGTTTCCGAGCATATTCTGGTCCCGTTGGATCAAATCCAGATCGGCTCGACGACACTTGTTTATGGGAACGAGGCTGCATTGATGAAAGATCTCCCGAAGAAAACACCGATGACCGACGCCGAACGCCAGAGAGCGGGTCGCTCGACCGCCCGGGCCGTTCCGAAACCGCCCACCGCGCGAAAATCTCCCACGGGCCAGCGCCCAGCGGTCCCGGGGAGGCCGAAACCGCCCACCGCGCGAAAATCTCCCACGGGCCAGCGCCCAGCGGTCCCGGGGAGGCCGAAACCCCCTACTGCGCGAAAATCGCCCTCCGGCCAGCGTCCCTCGGTTCCGGGCCGGCCGAAACCGCCTACCGCGCGAAAATCGCCCTCCGGCCAGCGTCCCTCCGTGACGACGAAACCGGGCACCTCCCGGACTCGGACCGCCTCCGGGCGGAAAACCACCTCGCGCATCCCGCTCGCAAAACCGGGTTCCAAACATGCCACGGGACGCAAGACCTCTCTGACGGACCGTTTCCAAAATGAAATCTCGCGAAAAAAGACCAACCCCATGGTTTTCCTGGTGGGGATCCCGGTGGTCGCGGTGGTCCTGATCATCGCCGGCATCGTAATCCTTCCACAACTCGGCGGAGATGACCTCCCCTTCGTCAAGGATCAGGTGCAGAAAAAGTCGATAAAGGGCAACGAGTACTACAGTGCCGATCGTTTCGAGGACGCCATCCGGGAATGGGAGGCGGGCATCGAAATCTGCACGGGGGATTACGCCAAGGAATTGAAGAAGGATAAGAAGTCGCTGGAACGGAGCATTGAAGGCGCCCGCCGGGACATCGCGGACCGCTCCTCCGCCCGGGAAGACTGGGAGGCCCTTAAGGTGGAATACGAGGGAAACCAGTACAAGACCTACAACCTGCTCACCCGCGCGAAAGCAATGAAGGTGAGGCACGACCCGATCAACCCCCCGTGGATCCTTCCCGGACCGGGGAAAACCGTCGGGGAACTTCCCGAGATGATCGAGAGGTTGGCCAACCAGTGGAAAACCGAGGAGAGAATCAGGGAAGGGCTGAAGTTCCAGGAAACCCGGAACGCCATCGATTCCCGGCACCTCAAGAAGGAACCGAGGAATTTCTCCGCCGCCCTGAAGGAATGGAAAGAGTACCTGGCCAACCCGGATGTCCAGCAACGGGACAAGAATCTGGCCGCAAAACAGGTCGACCTGGTCAACCGTCTCGCCAACGGCGCCTGGCGCCTTCTCGGGAACCGGGCGGACCGGTTCAACTCCGCCGGGGATGCGGTCCGACTGCTTCGGAAGAACCTCTCCCGGTTCGAGGGGTGCGTCTTCAATGACATCGACTTGGGAAAGGCAATCCGGGACAAGATCGCCACCCTCGGGGGGTAGGAACGGGGGCAGGAAAATCTGGATTTTGCGCCGATTTTCCCTATAGTAGCCACGACCTGATAAGGAAAAAGACCGTGCAACAACCCATGACAAAAGGCCGCATTTGCGATATCTGCGGGAAAGGTCCGCTCCGGGGCAACATGATCTCCCGCCGTGGACTCGCCAAGAAAAAGGGCGGGGTCGGTCGGAAGGTCACCGGCATGACCAAGCGCAGTTTCAAGCCGAACCTCCAGAAGGTTCGCGCCGTGGTCGCAGGCGAAACCGTCCGCGTGAAGGTGTGCACCACCTGCCTGCGGTCCGGTCGCATCGTAAAACCTGCCTGAGCAGGGAGGGGGGAGCGTGCTCGAAGACCAGGTTTTCGACCTGGAACGGATCGTTCGTAGCCAGAACGAGTGGCGTCTGCACCGGACCATCAATCTCATCGCGAGCGAAAACGCGATGTCCGCCCGCGCCCGTGCCCTTCTGAACTCCGATTTCACCCACCGCTACGCGGAAGGCCATCCCGGCGCCCGGTACTACATGGGCACCGATTACATCGACATCGTGGAAACCCGCGTTCGCGAGGCGATGGAGAAACTCTTCGACGCGAAGCACGCCGAGGTGCGCACCATCAGCGGGACCAACGCAAACGAATCCGTCTTCGGCGCGCTCGTCCCCCGGGACGCGAAGGTGCTTGTCAATTCCCTTCCCGGCGGAGGACATATCAGTCATCAGAAAATTGGGGGACTCGGTAAGATTACGCGCGATATCCACTCGTTCCCCCGGACCGCGGACGGGTGGCATATCGACGTCGAGAAGACCCGCGACTTCATCCGGAAGGAAAAGCCGGCGGTGGTCGTTTTCGGAAAAAGCGTCATCCTCTTCCGGGAACCCGTCCGGGAACTGATCGACACCTGCCGGGAAGAGGGGGTCGTCACGATCTACGACGGGGCGCACGTTCTCGGGCTCGTCGCAGGGAAAATCCTGCAGGATCCCCTCGCGGAAGGCGCGGACGTTCTCCTCGGCTCCACGCACAAGACCTTCTTCGGTCCCCAGAGGGGCGTCGTTCTCTCCAACCTGGACGACGAACGGTGGAAACGCATCGACAAGTGTACCTTCCCCGGATCGACTTCGAATCATCACCTCTTCACCCTGCCTTCGCTCCTGATGGCGACCTACGAGATGATCGAGTTCGGCCGGGAGTACGTCCGGCAGGTGGTCGACAACGCCCGGGCCCTCGCGAAATCCTTCGACGCGGCCGGGTTCGAGGTGTGCGGAAAGGAATTCGGGTATACCGACACCCACCAGGTGAATGTCAACGTGAAAAAGTACGGCGGCGGGGGGAAGGTCGAGCTCCTCCTGAAGGAGAACGACATCATCCTGAACCGGAACCTGCTCCCGGAGGATCCGCCGAAGAAATTGAACAATCCGTCCGGGCTTCGCATCGGGGTCCAGGAAATGACCCGGTTCGGAATGAAGGAGCCCGAGATGGAACGGATCGCCGGGCTCGTCCGGGAATGCATCATCGACGGGAAGACGGTCAAGGAAGAAGTGAATCGCTTCCGCGCGGAATTCACCGACATCCACTTCAGTTTCGATCCCGCCGGTGTGGCCCTTCCCCAGGGCGATATCGCCCGGTCATGAAACGACACGGCAACCTTCTTTCCCGCGACCGATCGGCGCTCGTTGTCGTCGATCTCCAGAAACGTCTCTCCACCGAAGTGGTCGACCGTGATCGCGTGGTGGCGGCCGCGGCGAAACTGGTGAAAGCCGCGGGGATCCTGGGCGTTCCGGTACTGGTGACCGAACACAACGCGCGGGTCTTCGGGCCGACGGTGGAGGAAATCGCGGCCGGTTCCCCCATTCCTAAAATGATCTTTTCCTGCTTCCAGGTGGAAGAGTTCCGGAAGGCCCTCTCCTCCCTGTCCGGAAAACAACTCGTCCTGGCCGGACTCGAAACCCATATCTGTGTCTGCCAGACCGCGCTGGATGCGATCGCGGAAGGGTGGCAGGTCCACGTCGTTCACGATGCCTGTTCGTCGCGGACCGCGGCGAACCACGCGGTCGGGATCCGGAAGATGGAGGCGGCCGGCGTGATCCCGGCAACGGTCGAAACGGTTCTTTTTGAATGGTTGGAACGGGCCGGGACGGACGAGTTCCGGAAGATCCTTCCCCTGGTCAAGGGTTGAACCGTCAGCGAAGATCGTGCCGACTGGTCTTCGCCTTTTCCTCGATCTCGATCGCCTCTTCCTCCGAATGGATCGCGTCGGCGATTTCCTCCGCGCTGAGCTGTTCCTCCCCCTTGGCGACCTTCCGCGCCACGCCGGTAAGCCCGAGATGTACGATGAACCAGGTCCCCAGCGTCAGGATGCAGAGGTCCGAGATCCGGTTCATCAGGCTGAAGGCGATCGCGTTCGCCTCCCCGAGGTCCGCAGCGAGGAAGTACCCGACCATGCCTCCCTCGAATATCCCGAGAGCCCCGGGGATGAACGTGAACATGTTCAGGAAGTTGGTGGTGACGTAGATCATGCAAAGGTGGTCGGAACCGAGGTTTATCCCCTCGCCCTGGAAGCGGAAGTAGATCCACGGCCGGATGAATATGGAGAGCGCGGAAAAAAGGGTGACTCCCTGCGCCAGGAGAAACGTCTTCCATCGCTTTGTGAAGGTGAGGTGGATCAGGTATTCCATCTCGGCCGCCTTCGTTCGAAGTCGTTTCATCCGGGCGCGGGCCACGCCCGCCTTCGCGAGGAAATCGATGACGTGTACGGTGATCTGCAGGTTTTTCACGAAGGCGGTGCAGAGGAGTCCCAGCATGATCACCATGACGATCATGACAGAGAGAAGGAGGATCTCGTTGGCGGCCGTGAAGTAGTCCGTCCGGGCGATGAACAGGCAGAGCGAGACCAGGGCGATCAGCACGATGGCCGCCACTTCCTGGAATTTCGCCACGATCATCGTGGCCAGGATCCTTCGTTTCGCGATGTTGTGCTTGTTCGAAAGGTAAATCAGCTTTACCGGTTCGCCGCCTAGGTAGAGGGAGGGCGTGATGTAATTCAGGGGGAAGCCCATGAAGTTGGCCTTGACCGTGTCCAGGACCGGGATCTTCAACCCCTCCCCCCGCATCAGGATCGTCCAGCCGATGGCCGGAATGACCAGTACGAGCATTCCGTTCAGGACGTACAGGGCGATCGCGCCCCATCCGACCGACTGGATGGTGGCCAGGGTCTTCTCCACCCCGACCCAGAAAAGAAAGGCACAGAAGATCCCGAGCCCGATCAGGAGGGAAAATACAAAGAAAAGCTTCTTCCACATGCGACGCGCCGATTCTACGACAAACCCATAAATGGAGACATCACTATTTATTATCGAACTTTTCCGCACCCATAAATGGGGACATTTCTATTTAAGTTCCAAAAATTTCCAACTGGATTCACCCACCGGATCCGTATCGAACAATAGGGCAAGAACAAAGCGTGCGATTCAAGGCGTGTACCTTTCGTCTTAAACCGGGGGAATGACAGGAAACGGGTTTTTCGTTCCAGTCACGACTACAGAGCGTTTATGGGTGAGACGGCATGCGGATTAAATAGTAATGTCCCCATTTATGGGCAAGCTTTGACGGGGAAGGGGCGCGGGCGTATAATCCGCCTCTCCATGATCATCAAAACCGCCCTGCTCAGCGTGTATGACAAGACCGGGATCCGGGACCTGGGGAAGGCCCTCCAGGCCCGGGGGGTGAAGATCCTCTCGACCGGCGGAACCGCGCGGGCGCTCCGGGAAGCGGGGGTGGTTCTCACGGAAGTTTCCGATCATACGGGTTCCCCCGAAATCATGAACGGCCGGGTCAAAACACTCCATCCGAAGATCCACGGCGGGATCCTGGGCATCCGCGACGACGCGGATCATCGCCGGGAAGCGGACGAGAACGGCATCGACTTCATCGATCTCGTCGTCGTCAATCTTTATCCTTTCGCGGACGTCATCGCCAGGCCCGACGCGACCCACGACGAGGCGATCGAGATGATCGACATCGGGGGTCCCACCATGGTGCGGGCCGCGGCGAAGAATCATCGGGATGTCACGATTGTCACCGACCCCGCCGACTACGCCCGGTTCCTGGACGAACTCGGAACTCACGACGGCGAAACCACGCCCGATTTCCGGAAAGACCTCGCCCGGAAAGCCTTCGCGCATACCGCGCGGTACGATACCGCGATCGCCGGTTGGATGGGAGACGCGGACCGGTGGAGCGGCGAGTACGAAAAGGTACGGGACCTTCGTTACGGCGAAAATCCCCACCAGGAGGCGTCGGTGTACCGGTCCCTTCGTCCGGAAGGATCCTCGGTCGTCGCCGCGGAAGTTCTCGGAGGGAAGGAGCTTTCCTACAACAACATTCTCGATCTCGACGCCGCCTTCGAGGCGGTGAAAGAATTCGAACGCCCGGCATGCGTGATCGTGAAACACAACAACCCGTGCGGCGCGGCCCTTTCGGAGACGACCTGCGACGCCTTCTCCGGTGCGCTGGAAGGCGACCCCGTCTCCGCCTATGGGGGAATCGTCGCCTTCAACCGCCGCGTGGATCGGTCCACGGCCGGGCGGATGACCGAGAAGGGACTTTTCTTCGAGGCCGTGATCGCCCCCGGCTACGACGCCGAAGCGCTGGAAACGCTCCAGACCCGCACGAAGTGGGGCGCCCGGCTGCGCATCCTCGATTCCGGGAAGGCCGATCCGCCAAATAAAGGCACCCCGACGATCCGGGGAATCCGGGACGGGATTCTCGTGCAGGGCCAGGACACGGGGACGTGGGAAAAATTCGAGACGAAAACCGGTTCGCTCTCCGAAGGAGAGGGACACGACCTTCAGTTCGCCTGGATCATCTGCAAGCACGTTCGCTCGAACGCGATCGTCCTGGCGAAGGACGAAAAAATTGTCGGGATCGGGGCAGGACAGATGAGCCGGCTCGACTCTTCCCATGTCGCGGTCCGAAAATCGGAGGGCCGGGTGAAGGGGGCGGTCGCCGCTTCCGACGCCTTCTTTCCCTTCCCGGACGCGTTGGAAATATTGATGGAGGCGGGAATCACCGCCGTCGCCCATCCGGGTGGTTCGATCCGCGACGAGGCGGTCATCGAATCGGCCCGGAAACGGGACGTCGCGCTGGTTCTCACCGGGATGAGACATTTCAAGCACTAGGAGCCGAAGATGCCCGAGGTCTTTCCCTTTCGCGCCGTACGATTCAATCCCGCCAGGGTGGGCGAGGTCACGCCCCTGACCTCGCAACCCTACGATCGGATCGACGCGGAACTACAGCAACGCTACTACGACCAGGATCCGCACAACATCATCCGCATCATCAAGCGAAAGGATGAGGAAGGCGACGGGTCCGGCATGATGAAGTACGAAAAGGGAGCGGAAACCCTCGAGCGATGGTTGGAAGAGGGCGTGTTGATGCAGGAGATGAAGCCCTGTATCTACGTCTACCACCAGACCTACCAGACTCCCCAGGGCGAAAAAACCCGCAAGGGCTTCAGCGCCATGGTCAAACTGCAGGAACCGGGCAAGGGGCGCATCCTGCCGCACGAGCAGACTCACAGCGGACCCAAGATCGACCGATTCCGCCTTCTCAGCGCCACGAAGAGTCATACCGAGCAGATCTTTTTCCTCTATTCCGATCCGAAGAAGAGGATCAACGTTATCCTGGACGAGGCCGCGAAACGCGATCCGGACATCGTCGCCCGGGACGAAATGGGCGAGACCCACCGTGTCTGGAGGATCATGGACCCCGGTACGATCGCCGCGATCCAGCGGGACATCCGCACGCGCGACGCGATCATCGCCGACGGGCACCATCGATATGAAACCGCCTGGAACTACTGCCAAGAGATGAAAAAGCGCGGGGCGAAGTGCGAGGGACCCGAAACGTACGAGAACATCCTCGCGACGATCGTCAACATGGACGATGAAGGCGTCTCCATTTTCGGGACGCACCGGATCTGCCACGACCTGCCGGACTTCGACGCGTCCCGCCTGCTCGACCGCGCGAAGAAAACCTTCGACGTCCGCGCTTATCCCTTCGCGACCGACGAAGAAGAGGCTTTCGCCCGGCAGGAACTTCTCGAAGACCTTCGAATCGAGGGGCACCAGTCACCCTGTTTCGGTGTTATCGCCAAGGGGGTGGCCGCCCATCATCTCTTCGTGGTGCGCGACCGGAAGGAACTCGCCGGACAGGTTCGTTCCGGGAAATCGGAGGCGTGGCGGTCGCTGGACGTAAACATCCTGCACGGCATCGTGCTCGAGGAAATGCTTGGGATCACGCCGGAAAAGCTTGCGGCGGAGGAAAATGTCGAGTTCCTCCGTGACCCCGGAGAGGCGATCGACGCCGTGCTCAAGAACGACCGTTACCCGGTCGCCTTCCTGGTCAACCCGATTCGGCTCGACACCATCCGAAAAATTGTCTCCAAGGGAGAGCGGTTTCCGCAGAAAACGACCGACTTTTATCCGAAACTGCTCACCGGCCTTCTTCTCTGTAAATTGAACTACGTCAAGGGGGGGTAATGCATACGAAACTCTTCATCCCGGGTCCGACCGAAGTTTCAGAGGAATGTCTCCAGGCGTGCGCCGTCCCCATGGTCGGCCATCGGAGCGGGGAATATTCCGACCTGCACGAACGCGTCATTCTCAAGCTGAGAAAATTCTTCGGCACCGAGGGGGGGAACATCTTCCTCTTCACCTCCAGTTCCACCGGTGCCATGGAAGCCTGTATCCGAAACCTCGCCGCCCGGCGGGTTTTCTCCGCGGCGTGCGGAGCGTTCAGCGAGCGGTGGGCGAAAATGGTCCCGGAGAACGGAAAGGAAGGGGACACCTACTCCGTGGAATGGGGAAAACCGAACCTGCCCGAAAAAATCGACGAAGCGCTCTCCACGGGGAAGTACGACTGCTTCACCGTCGTCTACAACGAGACCTCCACCGGCCTGATGAATCCGATTCCCGAGATCGGCACGGTTCTCCAGAAATATCCCGACGTCAGCTTCTGCGTGGACGCGGTCAGCGCCATGGCGGGCGTTCCGATCCAGCCGGAAGAACTGGGCGTCGACGTGATTCTCGCCGGGGTCCAGAAGGCGTTCGGCCTTCCCCCCGGCCTCGCGGTCGTCTGGGTTTCCGATCGTGCGCTCAAGAAGGCCGAAACGGTTCCGGGGCGCGGACACTACTTCGACTTCCTTTACTTCAAGAAGTCGGCCGAGAAGCATCAGACCCCGGAAACGCCCGTCATCTCGCTCATCAACGCCCTCGACGTCCAGCTCGACCGCATGCTGGCCGAAGGTTTCGACGCGCGTTACGAACGAACCGCCACGATGGCGAACCTGTGCCGGGAATGGGCCCGAAAGCATTTCGAGATCTTCCCCGAAGCGGGATACGAATCGCAGACGCTCACCACCATCCGGAACACCCGGAAAATCGATGTGGGCGCACTGAACAAGGAACTCCGCAAGCGGGGCGTGGTGATCGCGCCGGGCTACGGAAAAATCAAGGAGGAGACCTTCCGGATTTCCCACATGGCCGACTGCCAGGTGGACGAATTAAAGCAGGTCCTCGGCTGGATCGACGAGATTCTCGGGTTGTAGGATGTAGGGATGATTCCACGCGAAGAACTGGAACGTCGGGAGGAGGAGACCCTCGCCCCTTTCGCTGCGCGGTGCGGGAAAAGCGTCGGGCGAACCCATCCCGAAGAGGAACATCCTTACCGGACCGCCTTCCAACGCGACCGGGATCGGGTGATTCACTGCGCCGCGTTCCGGCGTCTCCAGTACAAGACGCAGGTCTTTGTCAACCACGAGGGGGACTACTATCGCACGCGCCTCACGCACTCGACCGAGGCGGCGCAGATTTCCCGGACGGTCGCCCGCGCGCTCGGGGTCAATGAGGACCTCTGCGAAGTCCTCGCCCTCGGTCACGACCTCGGGCACACTCCCTTCGGTCACTCCGGACAGGACGCCCTGCACGAGTGCATGAAGGACCACGGCGGCTTCGAACACAACCTCCAGTCGATTCGGGTCGTCACCCTCCTGGAGAAACGGTACCCGCAGTTCCCGGGACTCAACCTGACGTTCGAGACGCTCGAATCGATCCGCAAGCATACCGTCCGGGAGGACCTGCCGCTGGAACCCGGGTACCACCCGGAATGGGCACCCCTGCTGGAAGCGCAGGTGGTCGATATCGCCGATTCCATCGCCTACGACGCGCACGACATCGACGACAGCGTCAAGGCGGGACTGATTGAACTGGACGCGCTGAACGAGGTTCCTCTCTGGGTGGAATCCCGGGAAGCGGCCCTCGCCCGTTACCCGGGCCTCGACGGGGAACTCCTCGTTCTCCAGTCCGTGCTCGCCCTCATCAACCGGGAAGTGACCGACCTGGTCCGGACCACGCTTGCAAACGTGGAGCGGATGGGCGTCGACAACCTCGACGCGGTCCGTTCCGCGAAAGGGCCGGTCGTCGGATTTTCCCCGGAGCTGGAAGCGAAGAAACACCATCTCCAGCGGTTCCTGCGGCAGAATGCCTACGGACATCATCGCGTGATCGTGATGCAGGAGAAGGCGAAGCGCTTCCTCCGGGAACTCTTCGAAGCACACGTGTCAAAGCCTTCCCAGCTTCCCCCGAAATTCCAGAAATGGGCGGAAGAAGTCGGGCGGGAGCGGTCGGTCTGCGATTACATCGCCGGCATGACCGATCGATACGCACAGGAAGAGTACAGAAGACTGTTCCATCCGTTCGAAAATGTCCTGTAGGGGAACGAACAACCGATATGTTGCACGTATTCCGCGCCATTTTTGTCCTGATCTGCACCATTTTTGGATGGCAGATCGGGGTTGAGACCTATGACGCCGCGTGGTGGCAGGGTCTTCTCGCCGGCGGAGGGATCGGCGTCTGCTGTATTCTCCTCGAGCTCTCCTTCGCGCGCCGCTTCATCTCGATCATTTCCGTTCTCATGTTCGGCGTGGTGGTCGGATTCGTCGTGTCGCACTTCGTGATCGCGGCGATGGAACTGATTCCCGTGTTGCGGATCGATCCGACGGATTTCCAGTCCCGTCTTTCCCGCGATTTCGGGGTCACCTTCGTTTTCAGCTTCCTCTCGATTCTCGCCATCCTGCACACCAAGGACGACTTCAAGTTCGTGATTCCCTTCATCGAATTGAAGCGGCAGGGGCACGCGGGACGTCCGCTCCTGCTCGACACCAGCGTCATCATCGACGGCCGGATCGCCGATGTCGTCGAGACCCGCATCGTCGACGGGCCCCTTGTCATCCCGCAGTTCGTTCTGCAGGAACTCCAGGCGGTCGCCGACTCCGCCGACAACCTGAAGCGGCAACGGGGGCGGCGGGGTCTTGATATCCTCGCCCGAATGCGGCAAAGCTCCGTCGTTCGTATCGAGGTGCAGGACGTCACGCTTCCCCACATCCAGGAAGTGGACGCGAAACTGATCCACCTCGCGAAGACGACCGACGCCCGACTGGCGACCAACGACTTCAACCTGGCGAAGGTCGCGAAGGTGGAGGGGGTGGACGTTTTCAACGTGAACGACCTCGCCAACGCGATCAAACCGGCCGTTCTCCAGGGGGACCGACTTTCAATCCGAATCGTCAAGCCCGGTGAAAATCCCGGCCAGGGAATCGGGTACCTCGAAGACGGCACCATGGTGGTGGGGGAGGGTTGTTCCGGCCACATCGGGGAGGAACTCGACCTGACCGTCACCAACGTGCTTCAGACCAGCGCCGGCAGACTTATCTTCGCCCGTCCCGCAGATCCGGCCTGATCCCGCCCCCGGAAACTCTTTCCCCCCGCCCGGAAATATCTTCCGTCCCTTTCCTCCGAAAATGCCGAAAAACCTCGATTCCAGAACGAAATCGAATTGGCACGCCGGTTGCTTTACTCCCCGCCATGATGGACGGATGCGACCTTCTTCAGAAAGAAATGACGTTGGCCCTTTCTGAGTTCTTGGACGGCAGACCAAGGCGCAGTTGGTATTCCCGTCTTCTCGGGCGTCTCTCGGGGGTTCTCATCTGATGTTACACGGTCTGTATGTCTCGGGACTCGCGGCGGTGGGCCAGTCGGTGAAACTCGATGTCATCGCGAACAACCTGGCCAACGTCAACACACCCGCCTACCGTCGCGATCACCTGAGCTTCCAGGAACGGCTCGTGGAAGCCCTGGAAGACAAGCCGGACCTGCAGTACTACAACCTGCTCGTCGACCGCTACGGCGGTGCGCCCTTCATTGACCGGGTCAACTGGGACCGGGATTCGGGCTCCCTTGAGCGGACGGAGCGTGAGTTCGACTTTGCGATCCTGGGAGAGGGGTACTTCGGCGTCCAGGACCTCCGGACCGAAAAATTGTACTACACCCGCGCCGGGAATTTCACCCTCGACGCGGAGGGGCGCGTGGTGACGCCGGACGGCAAATATCAACTCGTCAATACCGATGGGGAAGGAATCGATATCGACCCCACGGCGGCGGAGGGCGATCTTCGCGTCAACGCGAACGGAGAGCTGTTCCAGGGCGAAAATCGCCGTCACCAGTTCATGGTCCAGGGATTCGACGACCTGGACAACCTGCACAAGCACGGAAACAACCTGTACCAATACACCGGTTCCTCGGAGCGGCCGGCACAGGGGGCGCGGGTAATCCAGGGGACCCTGGAGTCCTCCACGGTCAACACCATCACGGAGATGGTGGAGATGATCAAGGCGACGCGCGCCGTCGAGAGCAACCTGCAGATGGTCACCCTGCAGGATGGAACGCTGGACCGGTTGATCAACGGATTTGGTCGTCCTTCCTAAACCCGGAGGATTCTGATGACGCTGAGAGCACTTTCCATCGCCGCAACGGGCGGTCGCGCGCTCATGGGCAAGATCGACACCATCTCGAACAACCTCGCAAACGTGAACACGGTCGCTTTCAAGAAGACCCGCGCCAATTTCTCGGATCTCTTTTACCAGCAGATCCAGCGGGCGGGCTTCGGAGAGCCGGGCCTGAACCAGCACCCCACCGGGATCGCCTACGGGACGGGCGTCCAGCTCTCCTCCACCGAAAAACTTTTCAGACAGGGCAGTCTCGAGCAGACCGAGCGCCAGCTCGATGTCGCCATCGACGGCCAGGGATTCTTCCGCGTGACGCTCCCGGACAACACGATCGGGTACACCCGGGCGGGCAACTTCAAGATCGACGCCGAGGGCAACGTGGTCACGCCGAACGGCTTCCTGCTCGAACCGGCCCTCTCCATCCCGGAAAACATCACGAGTCTTTTCATCGACATCACCGGAAAGGTGCAGGGGCTCGATCCGGCCAACCCGGAGGCGTTGAACGAAATCGGGCAGATCACGTTGACCCGCTTCGTCAACCCGAGCGGTCTCGAGGCGGTCGGCGACAATATTTACAAGCAGACAGCGGCCTCGGGACCCCGGATCGACGGGGAGCCCGGCCAGGGGAACGGTTTTGGCAAGATCCGCCAGGGATTCCTCGAGGAGTCGAACGTCGACGTGATCAAGGAACTGGTCGACCTGATCCAGACCCAGCGGGCCTTCGAGATCAACGGCAACAGTATCAAGGCCGCTGACGAAATTCTCCAGAACGTGAACAGCCTGAGGAGATAGGCGGGATGATCGCGGCGATACTCTGTTTCAGCCTGGTCACCGGAGGGGAACTCCTCCTGAAGGAGGAGGCGACCGTCTCCGACCGCTTCGTCCGCCTCCTCGAGGTGGTCGACGTCGACAGGCTGGGCGTGGGCGCGAGAGAGGCGCTGAAAGACGTCTACCTCGGCCGCTCGCCGGAGGCAGGCGCCGAGCGCGTCATCACCGCGGATGAAATCGAAACGGAACTTCGCCGGCGGGGCATGGACCTCTGGACGATCACCGGCGGGGTGGTCCTTGTCGTGAACCGTCCGGAGACGGAACCACGGATGGGAGAGTTGACCCGGTCCTCCTTCGCGTTCGAGATCAAGTGCCATCTCCTCGCGACGCGGAAGGAGATGCGCTCCGACGATTTCACCGTACGGGTGAACTTTATAGAACCGGAGACGACGCCGGCGGGATTCGAGGTGATGGAAGTGCGCACCCGCACCCTGGACGACCTTCGCCGCGGGGAATACCGCGTCCTTCTGCGGAACGCGAAGGGGGAAGAGAAGGTAGTGATGGTGATCGCCCGGGTGTTGTTCTTCCGGGAAATCCCCTTCGCGACCCGGCTTCTCCGTCCCGGGCACCGGGTTCATGAGCGGGATTTCAAACTCCGCCGGGTGGAAGTCGATTACGAGGATCGCGTGGTCGAGGACCTGGACCGTCTTCCCGATGCCCGTATGATCCGTTCCGTGGAGAAAGGGGAGCCGATCACCCTGCTGGACGTAAAATTGAAGCCCACGGTGAAGAGAGGAAGCGTTGTGCGCATCCAGAACCGGTACGTGGAAACCGATGGCCGGGTCCTGGAGGACGGGGGAAAGGGCGAGATCATCACGGTGGAGTACCTTGGAACGAAAAAGAAGGTCTCCGCCAGGGTGGTCTCCCCGACGCAGGTGGTCGTGGTGGAAGGGGGACGGAAATGAAGTTCCTTCTCTCCGCCGCTCTGCTGGTCGTGATGTCCATTCCCGCCCAGGCGCAGACGCTACTCGGGAGCGACGCGGGGTCCCCGTACGACCCGGTGAAGCCGCCGGCGATCAAGAAGCACGACCACATACAGATCGTCGTGTCGGAAAGCCTCAAGGCGATCAGTTCGCAGGACCTGCGAAAAGACCGCCGGACGAGGTTCGAAGTCGCGGTGGACAAGTGGATCCGGTTCGGCGAGGACAAGAATGGACTGCCGAAGCTCGATTCGGCCTCCCTGGAGTCGGAGCCGGGCCTCGACCTGGACGCCCGTTTCCGGGCGGACAACCAGGGAGGAACGTCACGAAACTTTGACCTGACCTTCATGATCACCGCCGAGGTGGTCGACGTCCGGCCGAACGGAAACCTGGTCATCGAGGCGAAAAAACGGCGCCACGTGAATTCGGACGAAGAAGTGCTCCTGCTGACGGGAGAGGTCTCCCCGAAGGCGGTCGTGAACAACGTGGTGAAATCGGAAAAAATCGCCAACCTGGATATTCGCGTCGTGGGCGAAGGCCCGGCCAACTCGGTGACGAAGCCGGGCATCATGACGAGAATCCTGGACTGGCTCTGGCCCTTTTAAGGGGCCGCCCTGCTCTCTGAAACACGGATCCGTTAGGGTCTCCCGGGGGATCTGACTCGAGGCCCACGGACACAACCTGTCGGACGGTGCCCGTTCGGACCGTCCGGCAGTTCATTGTAACCCCTCTCCGGTGCCCTGGGACCCGGAGCAGCTTCTTGCTGCTCCGGTCCCAAGGGCCATATATTTTTTCCCGGCCCGTGGCATGGAGGTCACGCGAATGAACAAGGCGGTTCTCACACTCGCATTCCTGGCGGCAACTCCCCTCTCCGCACAGACCGTGAAGGACTACGTGGAGATCGACGGTGCGAACAAGAACTACCTGCACGGGATCGGGATCGTCATCGGCCTGAAAGGCAACGGCGATTCTCCGAAGGGTGAGTCGGCCATCCGCCTTCGTAATTTTCTCCAGCATTTCAGTTCCCCGGAACGCATGATCGACACGATCAACGCGAAGAACGCCGCGATCGTGATAGTGACGGCGGACCTTCCCCCCTTCACCAAGAAGGGCGGGAAAATAAACATCCAGATCGACGCGGTCGGCGACGCCAAGTCGATCGTCGGCGGGATGCTCATGGCGACCGACCTTCGGAGCGTCAAGGGCCGGAGGGATCCCCTCGTCTATGCCTACGCCAGCGGGCGGGTCATGGGGCAGGGAGGAGCCGGGGCGGGAAATCCCACCTCGGGATCCGTTCCCGGCGGAGCGATCATGTACCAGGACGTGAAATACAGTTTCGTCCGCGAAATCTTCTACCGGGACGTCTTCGGAAAGTCCCGCAAGGGCCAGGCGATCCACCTGAACCTGCGCAGATCCAGCCTCAGCGTCGCCAGTCAACTCGCCTTCAAACTGAACGAACAGGCCCTGGTGGATACTCGTCTCGACGCCACGGGGGGGGAGAATATCGTCCGGCTCAACGTCGCCCGGGCGCTGGACGGAGGGGCGATCCAGGTCATCATCCCCTCGAAAGAGGAGTACGAATTCGTTCGACCCCCGGTGGACGGGATTTCTCCCTACCCGGGTTATTACGAAAATCCGGTCGCCTGGGCGTTTCACATCCTCAATCTCAACGTCACCCTGATCACCGGCAACCGGGCGCTCATCGTGATCAACGACACGACCAAGACCGTTTCGTGGACGGGGGTCGTCAAGGTGCGGCAGGGACGGGTCATTCTTCGCGGGGGGATGAGGATCGACATTCCCCGGGAAACCTCGTTCAGCGACATCCTCGATAATCTGAACCCGGCGGTCCAGGGGCAGGATCTGATCGACGCCATCAGGGCTCTGGACGCGGCGAAGCTCCTCAGCGCGGAGGTGAAGTCACAATGATCCCGGAGATCCCGCAGTCGCCGAAGTCCCCCGTTGCCGGCAATTTGGAGCAGCTCCGGGAAATCGCCCATTCGTTCGAGGGAATTTTCTTCCAGATGCTGCAGAAGTCGATGCGGGCGACGATCAAGCCGAGCGGATTGATGGGCGGCGGACAGGCCGAGGAAATCTTCACCCAGCTTTTCGACGCCGAGGTTGCCGAACGGGGCTCCGGGCGATCCGGGGGCACGGGACTGGGAATCGCGGAATCCATCATCAGGATGTACGGGAAAAGGTTCCAGGCGGAGGCAGCCCCGGTCGAACCGACCCGGGACTGGAAGGCGTGATGTTGATATCCCTTGCGGACCAGTTGCACGAGGCCATCCAGGAAGAGATCCGTTTTGCGGAAGCGCTTTTCAAGCTGGGCGTCGAGAAACGGGACGCACTCGTGCGGGTGGAAACCTCCGGGGTGGATGAACTGACCCGCCGTGAGCAGAGGGTCCTGATCGGACTCGGTTCCGCCGGCGCCCTGCGAATGCAATTGACCTCCCGGCTCGGAGATTGTGTCGGCCTGGCGAAGCCGTCGGTGACCGAAATATCGAGGAAGACAGGGGAGCCCCACGCCACCCGGTTACGTTCGTCGGCCGGGCGCCTCCGGGAAGCTCTGACGAAACTGGCGACGATCACGAAAACGAACCGGGAGTTGACGCGGGAATCGATGGGGTTCGTGAAAACGTTTTTTGGACTCCTGGGATCGAACGGCCAGGAAAAGAACGGTTATGGAAAGCCCGGGTACGCCCCGCCGGTCGCACCGGGCCGCTTAATGATTGACGAGGTCGTCTAGATGGCCCTGCTCAGTTCCCTCAATACCGCTATCAGCGGCCTGAACGCGGCAATGGCCGCGTTGCAGACGACCGGCCACAACATCGCGAACGCGTCCACGCCCGGCTATTCCCGCCAGCGGGTGAATCTCAGTCCCCGTCGGCCGCAGGACATGGTCGGCTTCCAGTTGGGCCGCGGGGTAGACGTCAGCAACGTCCAGCGGGTGGTCGACGTGGCGCTCGAAGGCCGCCTTCGACAAGCCACCTCCACGCTCGGAAGCCTGGGCACCCAGAGTGACATGCTCCAGAGGGTCGAGTCCCTCCTGAACGCGCTGGACGATTCGGACCTGGGCGGACAAGTCTCCTCGTTTTTCAATTCGATCCAGGACTGGTCGGCCGCGCCGGACGACTCCTCCTCCCGCTCCACGGTTCTCCAGTCGGGCCGGACCGTCGCGCAGACCTTCCAATACTTTTCGGAACAGGTGCGGATTCTCCGCGAGCAGACCAACGACGAAGTCTCCGTGACGGTCGACGAGGTCAACCGGTTGACCGGCGAAATCGCGGAACTGAATCACAGCGTAATCCTGACGGAAAAAGGAGGGGTCGAGGCGGGCGCGGCGAACGATCTCCGGGACCGGCGCGACCTGCTGGTCCGGGAGTTGAGCGGACTGATCGGCGCCTCGGCGTTCGAAACCCAAACCGGGGAAATGAACGTGATGGTCGGGAGCGCCTTCCTCGTTTTCGGGCAGCAGGCGTTCGATCTCACCACGAACCAGACCGTGGTGGACGGCCTCCTGGTAGACACGCCCGTTTTCGCGAACGGTTCGGCCTCTCTCTCGGCGCCGGGGGGAACCCTCGCGGGCCTGCTCGAAAGCCGGGACACCCTTCTCCGCGAAATCGAACAGGAAATAGACGTTCTCGCCAACCAGATGATCTTCCAGTTCAACCGGGTGCAGTCGACCGGGCAGGGGCTGGAACGGTTCGATATCCTGACGAGTTCCGACTCGATGCCGGACGCCACCGTTCCCATCGCGATCGACGGAACGGTCACGTCGGCCTCGACCCGGACGAGTATCACCGACGCTTCCCTCATCAACGCGCCCAACCCGACGGGACGGGAAGTGCTCGTTCTCAGCGGCGGGAATATCCTGGAGAACCGGGTCATCACCGATTTCGATCCGGCCACGGGAACGATATTCTTCGACGGAGAATTTCCGACGGACATGGCGGTGGGCGACCGGTTCCAGATCACGGAACTGGGATTTCCCGTCACCAACGGGAGTTTTAACTTCGTGGTTACCAACGAGTTGAGCGGGTCTCAGCAGACGGTCAACATCCCGGTCGACCTGGACGGGCTCGGCGCCGACACCACCCTGAACGACATCGTCGCGGCGATCAACGTGGCGCTTCCGGGTTCGGCCTCCCTCCTTCCGGACGGCCGTCTGCGGATCGATTCCCCCACGTCGGACGTTCGGTTCCACTTCTCAAACGATACAAGCGGGTTCGTTGCGGCGATCGGGTTGAACACCTTTTTCGACGGTTCGGACGCCGGGTCGATCGGGGTGAACGAAGACCTTCTCACCAACCCGGGTCGCCTTTCGCAGGGGCAGTCGTCGCAGGAGGGGGACAACACGAACGCGCTCGCCTTTTCCGCGCTCCGGGCGGACGGGGTGATCAACGGGCAGAGTTTCGAAGATTTTTACCACGCCCTCGCGGGAGACCTGGGAAGTCGCTCCCGGGAATTGCAGAGCCGCACGGAGAACCATGCGCTCATCCTTCAGCAGGTGGAGAACCAGCGCGAGAGGGTCTCCGGCGTGAACGTGGACGAGGAAGCGGTCAAGATGCTGGAATACCAGCGCGCCTACCAGGCGTCGGCGCGTTTCATCTCGGTCGTGGACCAGGTCCTGGAGTCGCTTTTCAATGGGATGTGATCGGATGGACGGGAAGCAACGGGGGGGTGAAGCATCATGGTATCGATAGGATCGTCCCCGGGAATGTCCTTCGTCAGTTCGACCTTTTCCCGCGTCTCCTCGGTGCTCTCGCGAAACGTCTTCCTCTCCAACATGCGGAGAAACAACGAGGACCTTCTCCAGGTCCAGGAGCAATTGTCCACGGGCAGGCGCATCCTGCGGCTTTCCGACGATCCGGTGGGGGCGCACCGTGTCCTGGATTTCAATCTCCGGATCAGCAGGGACACCCAGTACCTCCGGAACCTGGAGGGGGGCATCTCCCGCCTGACCGTTTCAGACGGGACCACCGAAAACTCGAACGAAATCCTGAACCGGGCGCGGGAGATCCTGCTCCAACAGGTCCAGAGCACCGCGACGGCCCAGTCACAGGCGGCCGCGGCGGACGAAATTTCCGCCCTGCTCGAAGAGACGCTCAACCTGGGAAACACGAAGTTCCAGGGACGGCATATTTTCGGAGGCAGTCGCACATCCAATCCGCCCTTCGTTTTCGTGGGAGGGGCTGTCGCCTTCCTGGGGAACTCGGCGGCCTTCAACACGGACGTGGCGGACGGACTCCGTCTTTCGACGAACATCGACCCGGACAAGGCCTTCGGAGTCTTCTCGGACGATCTTCGCGGATTGGACCTGAACGCGGGGGCGAATTTTCTTCAGCCGATCGACCTGGACCCCCGGGTGAGCGTCGCGACCCGGCTCTCCTCCCTGAACGAGGGGGCGGGGGTGCGCGCGGGATCGCTCAAGATCACCGGAACGGGTTCGGCGATCATCGACCTGGCAAATTCGGAAAACATCGGGGACGTGATCGACCAGATCAACGCCCAGCAGGCGACAACGGGCGTCACCGCCGCGATCAACACGGCGCAGAACGGACTGGAATTGACCTCGGCCGCCGCCATCACCGTCGAAGAAGTGGGGGGGGGGCTCGCGGCGGCCGACCTCGGAATCAAGGCCACCGGTGCGACCTCGCCGGTGGTCGGCACCGATCTCGATCCGAACGTCACGAACGAGACTCTCGTCGGGGATCTGCTCGGCGGCGCCGGCATCGATTCCACCGGCATGGTGGTCTCCAACGTGACGGCGACCACTTCCTTCAGCGCGACGTTCGACGCGGGCACCTTCGGCGCGACGGCCACTCTCGGGGAGGTTCTCGACCGGATCAACACGGCCGGCCTTTTCGTGGACGCGCGGATCAGCGATACGGGGACCGGGATCGACGTTCTCTCCCGCCTTTCGGGAGGACGGCTGACCATTTCGGAAAACGGCGGCACGACCGCTTCGGAAATGGGACTTCTCTCCACGCTTGCGCGGGCGGACCTCGAGGATCTGAACGACGGCCTCGGTCTCGGTTCGGTCGAGGGCGCGGATATCAGGGTAACCAAGAAAAACGGGGTGGATTTTTTCGTCGACGTGGACGGGGCGACTTCCGTGCAGTCGCTGGTCGACCTGATCGACGCGGACCCCGAGCTGACGGCGGCGCTGTTGACGAGTTCGGCGGGCAGTTTCATCTCCGTCACCGACTCCTCCGGCGGCACGGGCTCTCTCACCATCGACAACTTCAACGGGAGTTTCGCGGCCACGAACCTGGGCCTGGCGCAGACGGTGCCCGGTTCCCAGGTGACCGGTCTTCCGCTTACCTTCGCGGGTGTCCAGCCGGTCGGAATTTTCACCGCCCTGGTCGGACTCCGGGACGCCCTCCTCGCGGGCGACACGGTGGCGATTAACGCTGCGGCGAAACTGGTGGACGAATCGCAGAAGAACATGCTCGAAGCGCGCGCGGAGTCGGGGGCCCGCTTGAGCAGTTTCGATCTCACGAAGAACAGGCTGATTACGGAGAAGATGGAATTGGAAAAACTGGTGTCCAGTACACGTGACGTCGACTTTGCGGAAGCCGCGACGAGGTTCCAGGTCCAGCAGACGGTGCTGGAGGCCTCGATGGCGGTCGCTTCCCGTATCCTTCAGACGAGCATATTGAGCTACTTATGAAAATTCAGACGACCCGGTTCGGCGAAGTAGACGTAAAAGAGGAGCAGATCTACACCTTCCCGTCGGGGATCCTGGGGTTCCCGGATCTCCAGCAATTCCTGATCTACGCTCCGAAACCGGGACCCTTCCAGTGGCTGCAATCCACGGAGATGGGGTCCCTTGCCTTTGTGATCAGCGATCCCTCCCTCTTTTTTCCCGAGTACCGGGTGGCGGTCCGTCCCCAGGAACTGGAGGCGATCCAGCTCTCCGACGTGAAGATGGGGGTGGTCCTGGTCATCCTGACGGTGGCGAAACCCCCGGCGGAAATCACCGCGAACCTGCAGGGGCCGTTGATTTTCAACAGCCACGCGAGGCTTGCGAAACAGATCGTGCTGGTCGATTCCGGTTACACGACCAAGCACCCGTTGAAGCAGGAATAGAAATGCTGGTTCTGACACGCGCAATCAACGAGGCGATCATGATCGGCGAGGACGTCGAGATCACGATCGTGGACGTCAAGGGCGACAAGGTGCGAATCGGTATCCGGGCGCCCCGGCAGACGCCGGTGCACCGGAAGGAAGTTTATCTCAGCATCAAGAAGGCGAACATCGAAGCTGCCCGGGCCACGCCCGACTCCCTGGAGGGACTCAAGGGCCTGATGGATCGAAAAGGCCCGGGCGAAAAAAATCAGGAGGATTCTCATGGGGCTTCGGATTAATTCGAACATTCCCGCGATCATCGCTCTGCGCAATCTTAACGCGACCGACGCGCGCCAGGCGAAATCGTTCGAAAGGTTGTCCACGGGACTGCGCATCGTTCGTCCGCAGGACGATCCTACCGGGTTGGCGATTTCCGAATCGCTCCGGGCGCAGACGCGGGCCCTTCACCAGGCGACCGAGAACGCCCGGACGGCGGAAAACCTGGTGAACACGGCCGACGCGGCGTTGTCGGGCGTGAACGATCTCCTGACGCGGATCCGCCGCTCGGTACTGGCGGCCATGAACGATTCCCTCACCCCGGACGCGCGCTCCACGGAGCAGGATTTCGTGGACGAGACGATCCGGTCGATCGGACGGGCCGCGGAGACGAGCCGTTTCGGGGACATTCCCCTCCTGAACGGGCAGTCCGGATTCACGGTGGAATCCCTGGACACGACGGGTCTCCGGGCGGTCTCGCCCACGGAGGTCCGGTTCAACCCGGTGACGGACGTAACCGAATTCAGCGTGGGGGTGACGACTTCCGCCACGCAGGCGACCGTTTCCCTGACGAGCGGCGTGACCGGCGGAGGCGTATCGTTCGAAATCGGGGGTCCGGACGGAACGGCGACATTGACGCTCGGGGATGGCGCGACGGCCACCGAGATGGCGACGGCGATAAACTCGATCCGCGAGTTTACCGGTATTTATGCGGTGGGGACGGACCTCTTCACCGAGGAGTACGGTTCCGACGCGACGATCCGCATCAGACACGTACAGGGGAGCGGCACGGTGAACGGAATCCCCCCGGGCGGGGTCTTCACGACCTCGGGGGTGGACGCCGTGGCGACCGTACTGGGGGAGAGTTTTACCGGATCCGGAAACCGGCTGGCGATCGACACGGAGGGGTTCCGCGGTGTGATCGAACTTCAGCCGGGCGCGGCGGTGGGGTCGTACGATTTTTCCCTGAAACGATCGGGACTTCTCCTCCAGATGGGGATCGAGGCGAATTTCGAGAGCCAGTTGACGGTCGGGATTGCGAACGTCGGACAGGACGTGCTCGGGTTGCCCCCCGTCACGATCGGGGGAGAGACGGTCGACGGGTTTCTCGCGAGCCTGCAGACCGGCGGGGCGAACGACCTCGAAAAGGATCCCGCGAATGCGCTCCGGATTATCGACCGGGCGCTCGCGCAGGTCGAGGCGATCCGGGGATCCCTGGGATCCGTTTCCCGGCACGTCCTCGAACCGACCCAGAGAACGAACGAAGTCGCGATGGAAAACCTGAAGGCGGCGGAATCCTCCCTCCGCGACCTGGACTTCGCGGCGGAGTCCGCAGAGATGGCCCGGAACAGTATTCTTTTCCAGGCGGGGACGGCGGTGTTGTCTCAGGCGTCGGCCCTCCCGCAGACGGTTCTGCAGTTGTTGCAATGATATTTTTCGTTTTTCACGGTGAATATATTTTTTCTGATTCAGTTTATCTCTAACCATCGTCGATACATTTTTATGGTTGGCCGAGCGTGGCCGGTTCTTTTCAAAAAGGAGGTGCTGATACAGGCTCGTTGATTTCGGGCGTGCCCCGACGCATCGGGGTCGGCGTGTGGAATGACGCCGGCGGGAAACCTCAGATGGGGATCCGAGGTGAAACGCAGATTCATTCCGGGGGATCTAAGTGTGGCTCTCCCGGGCCATACTGGTCCCGTGTGAACAAGGACGTTTACACGGACGACTTTGCATAAGGACTGCTGTTGCAGAGCAAGGTCGCCCAACTTCATCAAGGAGGATGAGGATGGGGCTTCGAATCAACACCAATATCAGTGCGATAACAGCCCTTCGCATTCTAAAGGTCAATCAACGGTCGCAGGCGACCTCACTCGAACGACTTTCCACAGGACTCCGGATCAACCGCGGATCGGACGATCCTTCCGGACTGGTCATTTCCGAACAGTTGCGCACGCAGTTGAGCTCACTCAACCAGAGCATCAGCAATTCGCAGAACGCCACCAACCTGTTGAACGTGGCGGACGCGGCTTTGGCCTCGGTTTCGGACCTGCTGGTGGAAATCCAGACGTCGATCACCTTCGCCCAGAACACCGGCGGTTCCACGCCGGAGCAAATCGCGGCGGAGCAGGATGCGGTCGACCAGGCGGTCTCCGCCATCGATCGGATCGCGACGACAACCCGGTTCGCCGACAGGGCCCTCCTGAACGGGGAAGCGGCGTTCCAGACTTCGGCGAACGTGCCCGACTATTTCGATGACGTGGATATCAAGTCGATCTCGTTCCCGAGCGATACATTTGAGCGGACACTGGAGGTGACTCCCCTCGTCAATCCGCAGAGGGCGGAAATCCGGATCACGGGTGCTTCTGTTCCCACTTCGTCCGGAAACACGACCATTCGGATCACGGGGGCGCGGGGTACGGAGGCCATCGTTATCCAGGCGAATTCGGACCAAAACGAAATCGCGGGCGCAATCAACAGCGTCGCATCGTACACCGGCGTATTCGCGAGCGCTTCCACGGGTGGCGGCGGCTCGGTCCTGCTCCGGAGCGAGGATTTCGGCGCGGACCAGTTCATCAAGATCGAAGGCGTGGCCGGTTCCATGTCTGGCACCATCCAGGTGCTCAACGACGGCAGTTCCGCCAATCCGGGCGGCCTTTACTCGAACAGCCAGACCGGCCTTAGTTTGGGACAGGTTGTCTCCGATCGGGGCGCAAACGGCCAGGTGACGTTCGATGGCCAGGTGTTCGAGGGCGTCGGCCGCAAGTTCAACATCCTGACCCGGACGGTCCAGTTTACCTTCAACATCGATCCGGACCTGATCACGTCGACCGCCAGTGGTACCGGCGGCGCGGCGGTTCCGGCGGGACCGTTCACGTTGACGGTGGCAAATACCGGTTTGACGTTCCAGTTGAACTCCCAACCGGTACAGACGGATCGCCTCAACATCGGCATCAATTCCGTGGGATCGACGAGCCTCGGAAATTCGATCATCCGGGACCGGATCGCCGAAGCCGAACTCGGTTCGGCCGCGCCCGGTTCATCGACGTCACTCCAGCGGTTCACGGGAGGTTCCCTGGACTCGCTGCGGACCGGAGCCGGAAACGATCTCTTCACGGACCCATCGAACGCCGCACGGATCACGGGGGAGGCCGTGCTCCAGGTCGCCAAGATAAGGGGTTACATCGGGGCTATCACCGCGGACGCGTTGCAGCCGAACATCGATTCGCTGGGCGTTGCCGTGGAAAGCCTCAGTGCTTCCCTCTCCGACCTGCGGGACGTGGACTTCGCTGAAGAGACGAGTTCGTTCACCCGTTCCCAGATTCTGTTCCAGTCCGGGATCGGCGTCTTGGCCTCGGCCAACACGTTGCCCCAGTCTGTTCTTCAGCTCTTGGGCGGATAATCCTCTAAGGAGATCCCCCGGGAGACCCCGGCCTAACTCCTTTGGGGTTGGCCGGGGTTGCTCCCGGCTAGGGATAGGTAGGCGGGGGGCCTCCGGGATCCGGAGAAGATCGCCCGGAGGCCCTGATCCGCTTCGGTGCAGTACAGGCAGTAAAGGCAGTACAAGGCGGTGGTGAAGTGAGATGTACAGTTGGACGATATGTAATTATGGGCTTATGGAAGATCGAGCGGAGTCTGCAGCGCAGCACATTCCCGGGGGATCGTGGATGTGAAGCGTGTGCTCCGTTTCGGATTCCATGAGATCCCCCGGGAGACCCCGACTCGGTCCTGCCGGGCCGGTCGGGGTTGCTCCCGGATTTTTCGTTCGACACCGGTAATGGGTAGGAGAGGTCATGAGGACGATTTCAACTTGTCCCGTCGATCTGGGATCCGGATTTTCCGAATCATTTCCGACATGGTCGCGGTACCGCTATTTCCTTCCGCTCCTGCGGAACAGGCGCGTACTTGAAATCCCCTGGGGCGAAGAGAAGAGCCGCGAATACATTTCCGGTCCGGCTGCCGAAGTCGTCGTCGCGGAGGGAGATATTCCCGAAACGGCCGGCGGGTTCGACGCCATTATCGCCCTGGGGTGCGGCGAAAAAAAAGACGACATCTCCAGGCTGGTTTCGGATGCCCGGAAAGCCCTCGGAGACGAGGGGTTCCTGATCGTCACCATCCCGAAGGGGTGTGACGCGATCGGGTTCCAGGAGATGATCGGATCGACGTTTCCCTGGTTCCACTTTTTTCATCAATTGGCGACGGAACCGTGGGACGTAGTTCCGGGATTCACGGAATCCGGACTCTCCCTGGTCGCGGTCTGCAGCGCCTCTCCGGTTGAGCCCCTTCTCGTGGATTTCCTCCAACCGACGGGGATCGTCATGGTCTGTCACAACAACCACAGTTATTCGAACCTGGCGATGCGGAGCCTTGGCCATTTCACTCCCGAGCCGATCGACGTGGTCGTCGTGGACAACGGTTCGACGGACGGCACCCGGGAATGGACGGAGAAACTGAAGGAATCTTTCGAAAACGTGAGCATCATCCGGAACGAGGAAAACCTCGGTTTCGCTCCGGCGGTGAACCAGGGAATGGCCTCCCTTCCCGGGCGGGACATCCTGCTTTTGAACAACGATGTCGTCCTGACGCGTGGATGGCTTGGAAGGATGCTGGTCGCTCTTCGGGAGGATCCCTCCCGCGGAATGGTTGGGCCGCTTTCGAATCATGCCGCGGCCCCGCAAAAGGTGGATGTCCCGGGGTATACCGGCGAGATGGAGCAGACCCAGCGGTTGGCCAATCAACTGGCCCTGACCCGGTTCAGCTCCGGCCTTTCAGCGCCCCGCCTGTCGGGATTCTGCCTGCTTCTCGGGCGAAAGCTCGTGGAGCGGGTCGGATGCTTCGACGAAAGGTTCGTTCCCGGTTTCTTCGAGGACGACGATTACGCGGCCCGGGCGCAATTCGCCGGGTTCAAGCCCTGGGTGGCGGCGGACGTTTTCGTGCACCACTACGGTTCACGGACTTTCGTCCAGACCGCACCCGACCCGGACCTGCACCGGCAGGAGAACTGGACCCGGTTCAAGGAGAAGTGGGGGGTATACGCCGGACTGGACCTTGGCGAGGTTTACCCCTTCGACACCATTCCTCCCACCCAATTCGACAGGGAGAGAGATTTCATTCCTCTCCCGTGTCCCGTCACTGCGTAATTCTTCTTCCTCCGTTCCCAGCTCCCCGTGTATATAAGAGGAAGCAGAGTTTCGTTCCCGGAGAGTATCCCGGGACGACGTCGGAACGAGGCCTTGGGAAAAGGGGCTCCAGGCTCCTGGAATGGCCCCCAGGACATTGGCCCAGGGCCGTTAAAAAAATGTCGATTTTGGGGAATTCCCCTCAAGGAATCACCCCTCCCTGTTCGATACTATATTAGAAGTTGATCAATCCCACGGTTCTTCGGCAGGAGAACCGAGCGGGCAATGGGATGTAAGCCCCTCCCGGGGAATCGGTTTTGTCGTGGCCGGCAGGTCAGGACACGGTTTTTGGAAACCGATTCCATCGCGGTCATGGAAGACTGCGATCCGAGTCAAGGAGGATAAGGCTATGGGGCTGAGGATCAACACCAACATTTCCTCGATTCGTGCCCTCCGTACCCTGCGGGTCAACGACCGCAACCAGGCGAGGTCCCTCGAACGTTTGTCCACCGGTTTGCGTATCAACCGTGGCGCGGACGATCCGTCGGGACTGGTGATCTCGGAGCAGTTGCGCTCCCAGATCCACTCGCTGGAGCAGTCGGTCTCGAACTCGCAAAACGCGTCGAACCTGATCAGCGTGGCGGACGCGGCGCTCGGTGAAGTGTCGACCCTGCTTGTGCAGATCCAGGATTCCATCGTGTTCGCGCAGAACACAGGTGGTTCGACGCCCGACCAGATCGCGGCCGAACAGGACGCGGTCGACCAGGCGGTGGCGGCGATCGACCGTATCGCATCCACCACCCGTTTCGCGGATCGTCCCCTGCTGAACGGGAGCGCGGAGTACCAGGTTGCTTCGTCGCTTGCGAATTTCTTCGATGACGTGGAAATCCAGAGCGCGAATTTCTCCGGCGCCGAGACCGAGCAGGGACTGGCAATCACGGAAGTGGTCAATGCGCAGCGGGCGGAAATCCTCTTCCAGGGCGTGAGCGGCGCTGCCGGCGCTTCGACGACTCTTCGGATTACCGGCGCCCGCGGAACGGAAGACGTGGTTCTCTCCGGCGGCGCGGACGCGACGGCGATGCAGGCCGCGATCAACGGTGTTGCCGGGTTTACCGGCGTCTACGCCAGCGGTGCCGCGGGGGTCGGAAACGGTTCCGTCGTCCTGCGAAGCGAGGGTTTCGGTTCGGACGAGTTCGTCAAGGTGGAAGTGGTCTCCGGGTCGCTCGTCAGTTCGGGCGGTGCCACGACTTTCGCCGCATCCGCTCTCGAGGCTTCGGGCGGTTTGGGAGCCTATACGCCGGACCCCAACGCGGTGACCGGTGGCGTGATGACGGTGGGGAATTCGCTCTCCGACGTCGGGCTGGACGGACAGGTTTCCCATGAAGGCCAGGTCTTCGTCGGCCGGGGAAACCACTTCGAGATCACGACGAGGAAGGCACAGTTCTCGTTCAACATCGATCCGGACCTGATCACCTCCGAGGGAACGATCGGAACCCCGGCGACTTTCGCCAACGGCACGACCACGGGAGGCACGTTCACCATCACGGTGGGGAACACCGGGTTGAACTTCCAGTTGAACGAACAGCCGTTGCCGACGGACAAGTTCGCCATCGGTATTCGCGGCGTGACCACGGCCACCCTCGGATTCGATCCGGTGACGGATCGGATCGAAGAAGCGGTCGGCGGATTCACGAGTTCGATCGACAAGGGCGGTTTCCTGAGCACTCTTCGGACCGGCGCCGGGAACGACCTGACGCAGGATCCGGAGAACGGACTTCAGATCGTAAAGGCGGCGATCACGGATGTCGCGTCGCTTCGGGGATTCCTCGGAGCGGTCCAGGGCTACACGATCGAGCCGAACATCACGTCGCTGGGCGTCGCGATCGAGAACCTCTCGGCGTCGCTCTCCGACCTGCGCGATCTGGATTTCGCCTCGGAGACGTCAGCCTTCACGCGGTCCCAGATCCTGTTCCAGTCGAACATCGCCGTGCTCGCATCGGCGAATCTGATCCCGCAGTCGATCCTGACGTTGTTGTCGTAAGGGAATTCGAACGGTTTCCCGGCAGGCCTTTGAATGGCCTGCCGGGAACGCCAAAGAATTCCGCTAGTTTTGACGATGTAGTATTGTAAGGAAGGCGGGGTAAAAGATGGTCTCGAATACGGTCCAATCGGGCGGATACGTGCCGCCGGCTCCCAAGGCCGGTCCGATCGATCTCCGTCCGTTTACCCCTCCCCCGGAGCTGACGAGACAGGCTCCCCGCGAGGAACCGGAGCCCCCGGCGGCCCGGGACCAGGAGAACGCGGCGTCCAATCCCAACTCCCTCAGGCAGGAGATCGAATCCCTCAACAAGTTGATGGAAGGTCTCGGGAACCGCCTCGAATTCGGACTCTTCGACAATACGAACCGGTTGTTCGTAAGGGTTGTCGACCGGGCCCAGAACAGGGTGGTGAAGATGCTTCCCGCGGAGGAATTCCTCCAGTTGAAGGGCAAGATTGCGGACGCGGTCGGGTTGATCATTGACGAGGAGCTCTGAGAGGCATAATTCGGACAAGCGGAGAGGGGGCATGAAGTTGTTCAAGGGGGATCTTGATGTACGGAATTCGCACAACATTGTGCGTCTGCCGACGGCAGACCCGCCGAGAGGCGGGAGGCGGACGCGAAAGGTGCGGGGAGAGGTAGATGGTCGGTCCGGTACGGGTCGATGGCCTTTCTTCGGGCATCGACTACACTTCGATAATCGAGAAGATTCTTGCCATCAAGAAGGCGCCGATCACGCGCCTTCAGAACCGCGCCGTCACGGCCACGGAAACCCAGACCTCTCTCCTGCAGGTTAACGCGAGTCTTCTTGGGCTCAAGAGCGTGGTCAGCGCGCTTTCCAGGCCGAGCCTCTTCAATCGAACGAAGGCGACTTCCAGCGACGATTCGGTCCTCGTGGCGAGCGGGGACCTGATTGGTGCCACCGGCGCCTATACCTTCTCGGTCAACCGCCTGGCCCAATCCCACCAGTTGATGTCGAACGGATTTCCGGACGACGACACCACGGGGTTGACGTCCTCGGATTCCTCGATCCGGATCGAAACGGGGGGGGGATTTCTTCAGCGGAAGACCCATGTCACGTTTCTGAACGGGCAGACCGGAATCGATCGTGGATCCATCCAGGTGACCGACAGCACCGGGACCAGTTCCATCATCAACCTCTCCCATGTCCTGGATGTGCAGGACGTGCTCGACAGCCTCAACGGGAACACCTCCCTGGCGGTAAAAGCGTCCGTTTCCGGCGACAAGATCATGATCGAGGATACCGGGGGGGGCACCGGTGCGCTTTCCATACAGAATTTCGGCAGTGACAGCACCGCCACGAGCCTGGGCCTCGACGTGGCCGCCCAGACGGTGGGGGGGGGGCAGGTATTATTCGGGAACGACATCAACACCGTTACGGGAAGCACGTCCCTGAACCTTCTCAATGACTCTCTCGGTGTGGACTACAACGGAACGTCGGTCACCGATTTCACGATTACCGACACCGACGGGATCTCCATCGCGGTGGACATACAGAGCGACGACAAGACGGTCCAGAATGTGATCGAGCGGATCAACGGCGCCGCTTCCGCGGCCGGGTCCAGCCTGACCGTTTCCCTTTCCTCCTTCGGGAGTTCCCTCGTTCTTTCCGATACGGCCGGGGCGAACGGAGTCACCGTCAGCGCGGCGGCGGGGAGCCAGGCCGCGGTGGACCTCGGATTCGGGACCTTTGACACAACGACGGGTGTTTTCACCAGCCTGGGCGCGGAAAATTCCACGACCGGACTCGCATCCGCGACGGGAAACCGGTTGTACGGGGAGCGGTTGATTCCCACGCTGAACGGAACGCAGAGAAACCTGCTCAACGGAGGCCAGACGAACACGACGGCGGGGGAGGTGAAGGGGGTCCGGGACGGCACCGTCACTTTCACCGATCGACTGGGAAATTCCGCGACACTCGATCTTTCCGGCCGTCTTCAGACGACGGTGACCGCTTCCGGAACGTCGGCTTCCTTCGACGTGGCTTCCACGGCCGGGTTTGCCGTCGGAAATCGCTTGCGCATCCAGACGTCCGCCGGGGCCGAGGAACATACGATCATCGGGATCAGCGGTTCCACGATCACGTTGGACAAGGCACTTTCCGGGAACGTCGTCCTGGGAAACGCGGTCGTCTCCAACAACGAGGGCGTCCGGGACATCATGCGCCTGGTGAACGGCGGTCTCGCCGCCGCCGGGGTGAAAATCAAGATGGGGTACAACCCGGTCTCCAACGGGTTCCGGTTGACGGATTTCTCCGGGGGCACCGGCACGCTCAGCGCGGCGGACGCGACTGGTTCCGCAGCGGCGGACCTGGGGCTCGTGGTGTCGGCCACCGAAAACACGATCGACGGTTCCGACGTGGACGTCCAGTTTCTCAGCGGTCGTACCCGGCTCTCGACGTTGAACGGGGGGACGGGTGTGCAGGCCGGAAAATTCCAGGTGACCGACACCAACGGAGTGCAATTCACCGTCGATCTCGGCCAACCGGACGATGTTGTCCTGGGGGAGGTGATCAAGGACGGCAACGGCGCCGCCATCGCCGCGCTCAGCGGGGTCCGGTTTCGGATCAACGATACCGGTGACGGTCTCCTCGTCGAGGATACGACGCCCGGAACGGGGACGCTCCGCATCCAGGAAGTAAGTTCCGGGTCGATCGCCAGGGATCTCAAGATCGAGGGGTCGGCCGATTCTGCGACGCCCGCGAAGATCGACGGTTCGTATGAAACCAGGATCGAGATCGATGCCAACTCCACTCTCCAGGACGTCGCGAAGGCAATCAACCAGCAGAACCTGGGCATCCAGGCGACCGTGATCAGCGATGGTTCTCCCATCAACCCGTTCCGGCTTTCGCTCATCAGTACGAGGTCGGGGGAAGCGGGGCGTTTGGTGGTGGATTCCGATATCGCGGGGCTTTCGTTCGGAACGACCGCTGCGGCTCAGAATTCCGTTCTTCTTTATGGAACCAACGGCGGAACAGGCGATCCGGCCGTCATCAGCAGTTCCGACAACCGGGTCGACAACATCGTCCAGGGGATGAGCCTGAGCCTCCTCTCCGCGAGTTCCTCCCCGGTGACCGTGACCGTCTCGCGGGATATCGAGAACGTCGAGGACCAGGCTGGCAGGCTGGTGGAAAGCTTCAACGATGTCATGGCGAAGTTCGTGGAACTGACCTACTTCGACCCCTCCACCTACGCGACAGGGCCCCTTTTCGGGGATCAGACGGTGCGCAGGATCGAGTCGGAGATGGGCGGGATGGTGACCCTGCCGGTGGAGGGGATCCCGACCTCCAACCTGAACACCCTGACGTCGATCGGGTTCGGCATGACGTCCGATGGGGGGCTGACGCTGGACACCTCCGCCTTTTCGAGCGCCCTCCAAAACAACTTCGACGAGGTCGTGACGCTCTTCACCAAGCAGAAACCGCTCAAACTGAACACCAAGCTCTCCGAGCTCTCCAACGGGATCGGGGTGGATATCGCCACCGGGGACGATTTCACGATCCTGGCCCGGGACGGGGTGACGAAATTTTCAATCGACCTTGATCTGAACGAAACGATGTCCTCCCTGCTTCTGAAGATCAACACGCACGCCGGAAACACCGGCGTCCTCACCGCCTCCCTCGGTCCGAACGGGTTTTCCCTGCAGATCGACGACGAATCCACGATCGTGGGGAGGTCGACCAGTGGCGTGGGTTCGACGACCAAGTTCAACGTCACCGAGGCGGACCTGACGGGCCTCGCGGATGACAGGATCGTGGGGTCCACGATCACCTTCAGCAGTGGCGCAAACGCCGGCGAAGTCCGGACCGTCACCGAGTTCGACACCGCCACGAACGAGATCACGCTCGACTCGGCCCTCACCGTCACCATCGGCACGGGAGACGGGTATACGCTGGAGCGGGAACTGGAGGTGGAAGCGGTCGAAAGCTCCCCCGCGGCGGCGCAGATGAAGATCCAGAGAAAGATGGCCTTGGGGAAGAATACGCTGGAGGGGGGGATCCTGAACCTGGACGGGGATCCGGGTGTCGCCGCCCGGATGGCGGAACAACTCGATTATTTTACGCGCGTCGGGGACGGGTTGATCTCAACCCGGACGGACAGTTTGGACGATACAGTAGACGGCATCAACGAGACTATCGAACGGATCGAGGAGCGTGTACAGAAGGAGGAAGAGCGGATGATTCGTGAATTCGCCCGCCTGGAGATCATCCTGGCGGAATCCGAGCAGACGATGGCCAATCTCCAGAGTTCCCTGCTCGCCTTCGTCAGTTCGATGAAAAATAGCGGGAAGAAATAAGAATGGCGATGAACAACCCGGCCCGGAAATACCAGGAAAACCAGATTCTCACGGCTCCGAAGGAGCAACTCCTGCTGATGCTGCTGGACGGCGCGCTGAAGTTCACCGAGCAGGGGAAGGCGTTGATGCTCCAGGAAAAGCACGAGGAGAGTTGTCAGAAGTACATTCGTGCCCAGCGGATCATGATCGAACTTCTCACCTCCCTCAAGGAAGACATGCTGGAGCCGGAGCTCTACAGCAACCTGGTGAGCCTCTACTACTTCGTCTATCGCCGCCTGGTGGAGGCGAACATGACCAAGGAAGAGAAGACGGTGAACGACGCCCTGAAAATCCTGAAGCATCTCCAACTGACCTGGGTCATGGCCGTGGAAAAAATGCACAAGGAACAACACCCGGAAGCGGGCCTGGTGGAAAAGGCGCAGAAGCAACTCGACGAGAATCCCGGCACCTCGTCCCGTCCGGAGAGCCCCTCGGTCGATCTGAGCACCTGACGGGAAAACCCCAAAACGCAATACCCAGGCCCCAGGAAAATCAGGGCATGATGCGGGAGGCCGCAACCAAAAAGAGGGGGGAGGGGAGAAGTGGGAACCCCGAATTCAGGATTCAGAAGATGTGAGCCGGGATCTTGCGGGGCATTCATTGTCGATGATCGCACGCCAAAACGATTGAATCATGACCGGGCTTTTCCGGTGATCGGGGTTTCTTCCATTCTGAGTTCCGACTCCCGGGTTCTGGATTCTTCACCAGGGTCCCAAAGCCCAAGCGCCAACCGCCAATGCGGAAATGGGTGCGATTTTCCCGGGTTGGTCGTCAGGGGAGGGCGGGAAGAAGGCTCCAGATGTGATTCCGGTCACGCCTTCGGGAGACGAAGTAGATCCGCCCGTCGGAACTCCAGGTCGGCATCCAGTCCGCCGATTCCGAGGTCGTCAGGCGGGTCGGGAGACTCCCGTTCGCGCCGACGATCCAGAGGTCATCCGCCTCGTTCAGCATATCTTTCCGGGCCACGCTTTTCCCGACGGTGGCGAAGACGATGCGGTTTCCATCGGGGGACCAGGAGGGGTTGATGGCCGCCCACTTCTCCCCGGAATGGATCATCGACAGCCGGGTGACCCTCTCCCCTTCGATGCGAAGCGTCCAGATCGAGCCGAACCAGCGATCCCGGTGACGCATTCTCTGGAAAACGATCCGGTTGTCCTTCGGATTCCATTCCGGGAGGAGTCCGTCCATCCCCTCGAAGACATGGGTCTTTCCGGTCGTGAGGTCGGCCATTTTCAACATCCACGTCCCACTTCCGAACTGGTCGGTACTGCTGTAGATCAACCGCGAGCCGTCGGGCGACCAGCTGGGATGGAGATCCTCGGTTCCTTCCCCGCTGACCCGGATCCATTCGTCGGGATTCTTCCGGTAGTCCCGGATGACGAAGATGTCCCACTCCCCGTGCCAGTTCGAACTGAAGGCGATCGTGTCGGGGTTCAACGGGTGTATGGAGGGGAAGCGTTAGTCGGAATTCCTCCGGGTAATTCGGGTCAGGACGTTTCCCCCGATCTTCTTTTCATAGAGGTCGTGGTGGCGACTCCAGGCGGTGGTCGCGAAGACGAGTGACGTTCCGTCGGGAGAAAGGGCCGGGTCCTTGTCCTCTCCCGTCGTGGAGGAGGTGTGCCGGGTCATGGCCGGTTCGGCGTCCGGTCGGTTCGCGCCGGGGTCGATCTCTGGCGTGGTGCAGGCCACGAGTGAAAGCAACAGAAGGAACGGTGTGCGCATTTATACCTCTCTCTATCCTTGTATTTGCTATCGGCGAAACCCGATCGGGACCACAGCGGCAATTGTGCCGACCGCTTTTCCTTGGGGGAATTCCGGGGAGGGATTATGATCACGGGGAAGGGCGCGACCGGCGTCCGGGCAGAAGAGGGGACTCCCGGGATGATCCAGAGCTGTTTCGACCAGAACCGGAAATCGCTTTCCTGGCGCGATCCCGCGTTGGCGAACCTCATCGCCGGAAAAAAGGTCTCCCTCCCCCCCTTCCCCTCGTCCGTCGGGCTTCCCACCAGCCGCATTCGCGGGGAGAACGGGGATATCGTTCTGCTTCATAGCGACCAGGATCCCGCGAAGGAGGCGGCGGAAAGCTTCCAGGTGAAAAGGCCCGACGCAGTCCTTCTGCTCGGCTTCGGATTCGGATACGTCGCGCTGGAAGCGGTCCGGCGTCTTCCTTCCTGGATGTGGCTGACGGTGATCGAGCCCGATCCGGATCTTTTCCGGTCGGCGATGGAGTTCGTGGACCTGACCCCGCTCTTCTCCCGGGATCGCGTCAAGTTCCTCGTCGGACTGGAACGGGCGGAACTGCAGGAGTCCCTCCGGATCTGGTGCAACGAGGCGCAGGCGGACGACATGAGCCTGCTTTCCCATCTTCCCCTGGAACGGGCCCGGCCGTCGATCTACCGGCAGGCCCTCGCGGACGTGAAAGAAGCGCTGAATTATCGTTCCTCGGAGGTGGTCACCCTCCTGAAGCATGCGAAGCAGATCACCCGGAACTCCCTCGGGAACATTCCGTTCATGGTCGGGTCCCAGGGCGTGAACGTCTTCGAGAACCGGTTCCGGGGCGTCCCGGGAATCGTCGTGGCCGCCGGACCTTCGCTGGAAAGGCAGGTCGAGGCTCTTCGAAAGGTGAAAGACCGCGCCATCATTGTCTGCGTTGGGAAGTCCCTCCGTTTTCTTCTGGAGAACGGGATCGAGCCCCACTTCGCGGCGCACCTCGACCTGGTTCCGGAAAGCGAGGTGGTCTTCCAGGGGTACGACATTCCGGAATCCTGCACGCTGGTGTGGGATCCGGAGAGCAACACGCAGGCGGTTTCCCGCTTCACGGGGGACCGGATCACGTTCGAGACCGGGACGGAATGGGAGACCTGGGCGAAAACTTTCTGGGGGGAGAAGGGGTATCTCCAGAGGGGCTTGAGTGTCGCGCACACGGCCTTTCATTTCATCCGCACCCTCGGTGTCGACCCCATCGCCCTCGTCGGGGTGGACCTCGCGTTTCCGGGGAATCGCACCCATGCGGAAGGGGTTACGATGACCTGGGGAGGCGGCCTGGAATCGATCGAGAAGGTGATGCGGGACGTGCCCTCGGTGACGGGGGGGACGGTCAGGACGATTCCTTCCTTCCACGCGATGGTGACCCTGTTCGAGACCGAAATCGCCAAGACAGACGGCCGCGTGATCAATACCAGCGATGTCGGCGCCCTGATCCGGGGGGCGGAAACGGCCACCCTCGAATCGATTGTTGGCGAACCGATCGACGTTCGGGACCGGATCGCGAGCCTGATGGCCCATCCCCGGAAATTCGACCGGGATGCCTTCCAGTCTTTCAGTGACCGGTTGACCGCCACCGTGGAAAGGGTGACGGGGGTGACGGAAACCGGTCTTCGGATGATCAAGAGGGTGCGGCGGCTCGATCTGAAAAACCGGAACGACCGGGAGGAACTGGTCCGGTTGGGAAAGAAGATCAACGGGTGCAAGTCGGAGCTCGAAAAAGAGGGGGAGTTCCAGCGGGTGCTTCATCGATATTTTTCCCCGCTGGCGGTGCGGGTGAAGAAACTCGTCCGCGAAAAGGAACTCTGTCCTCCCGACGACCTGGAAGGGCGGACGAGGCTGGACAGCGACAGGCTGACCGCGTACTTCGAGGAGTTTCAACGGGGGGCCCGTTTCCTCCGGGAAACATTATTCCCCGTTACCAGTGAATTGTTGGGATAGCGTATGGCGGACGGAATGGAAGAACGGTTGAAAAAGGTTCGGGCCGTGGTCTTGGACGTCGACGGCGTTTTGACGGACGCGGGGATGTACTACGGTCCGCAGGGCGAGGCGCTGAAGAAATTCAACACCCGGGACGGGATGGGCATTCGCCTGCTTCGGGATGCGGGGATCGGGATCGCGCTGATCACCGGGGAGAATTCGGAAGCGGTCCTGCGCCGCGCGGAAAAGTTGCAGATCACGGACGTCTTCATCGGCGTCGACGACAAGCTTCCCGTGTTGGAGGCCTACCTGGAACGGGAAGGGTTGTCGTTCGGGGATATCGCCTACATGGGTGATGACGTGAACGATCTTCCCTGCCTGGAGAAGGCGGGCCTCCCGTGCGCTCCCGCCGACGCGATGCCTCCCATCCTCGCCGTGGCCGCCCTGGTCACGCGGCGAAAGGGGGGGGAAGGAGCGGTCCGGGAACTGGCGGACCGCATCCTGGATTCCCGGTCCTGAATCACGGCCGCGCGATCGTTTTCACCTTTCCTTCCTTCACGTCGATCACGATCTCGGAAACCGGAACGTGCGGGGGGATCCATCCCTTCCAGGCCTCTCCGGGTTGAAGGCGGATGGTTTTTGAGAAGAAACCTGCCCGGGCGCGCACTTCGATGGGATGGTTGGTGGTGTTTCGGAGGAGAATATCCACCTTGTCGACCCGGGTCTGGGGCACCGTACAGGCGCCCATCAGGAAGACCAGCGCGATTGCGTACTTCATACTGCACCTCACAAAGGAACGCTGGAAAGAACGAGCACTTCAATGCATAAATTATTCCAGAAATAAGCTGGAATTTCAAGAACTACGCTTCCGGACCGGTTTTGACCCGCTTTTTCTATATTTTCCCCTTCACTTATTCCCGGAGGAGGTCGATTTAGTCCATAGATCGTTCGGAGAACGAACAATGCTGACGCGGAAGTACCAGTTCATCAAACCCTCCCGGGATTACCGGGAACTGCGGATTCTGGGCGAAATAGGGGAAAACAGTCGGACCACGCAAAGGGTTCTGGCACGCTCCGCGCAAATCAGCCTGACGGTTCTGAACGAGTACCTGGACCGGATGTCTTCGTCGGGATGGGTGGAAATCGAGGTGAAGTCGAGCCGGTTGTACCTCTATCGACTGACCCCGCTTGGAAAAGTGCGCCTCGACGAACTCTTTTTCTCCATGTCCCGCGAAGTGATCCAGTTCTACGGACAGGTGAAGGCCGAATTCCGTCACCGGCTTTCCCTTCACCAGGAAGGCGGGGTCTCCCGGGTGGTCATCTTTGGCGCCGCCGAAACAGGAGAAATGGTCCTCGCGGCGGGAAGCGACCTTGGAATCGAGTTCGTGGGGGTCGTGGACAACGATCCCTCCCGGCAGGGGAAGAGCCTCGGCGGAATCCGGATCGGGTCTCCGGAGACGATCGAGTCGCTCCGTCCGGACGCGGTCATCATTACATCGTTTGGTCACATGGACGAGATCGAAGAGCAGGTAAAGCATCTCGAAGGGAAGGGGATCCAGGTCCTGCGCCTGTAGGAGGTTTCAATGAAAGACGTCTGCATTGACGGTCGGAAGGTCGGAAAAGGCGAACCGGTATTCATCATCGCGGAAGCGGGGATCAATCACAACGGCTCCCTGGAGTCGGCACTCCGGTTGATCGACGCCGCGGCTGATGCCGGGTGCGATGCGGTGAAATTCCAGAAGCGGAATCCCCGCAAACTCCTCTCGCGGGAGGCGTACGACAAGCCGTACAAGAACGGAGGAAATTCCTACGGCCGGACATACGGGGAACATCGCGAACGGCTGGAACTCTCCAGGGACGATTTCCGGTCGCTCCAGGCGTACGCGGTCCGGCGGTCCATTCTCTTTTGCGCCTCCGCGTGGGACGAGGACAGCGCCGCGTTTCTCGGGGAGATCGACATCCCCTTGCACAAGATCGGTTCTCCCGACCTGACCAATCTCCCCCTCTGCGGGCAGATCGCGGAAATGGGGAAGCCGATTCTTCTCTCGACCGGCATGAGCCGGTTGGACGAGGTGGTTCGCGCCGTGGAGACGATCCTCGCGATCAATGCAGACCTGGTCCTGTTGCACTGCGTTTCCATATATCCGACGCCTCCGGAAAAGCTGCGTCTGCGGTGCATCCCCATGCTCGAAAGCCATTTTGACCTCCCCGTGGGATACTCGGGACACGATGCCGGGTGGAGCGCCGCGATTGCGGCGGTGACCCTCGGGGCCTGTGTCGTCGAGAAGCACATCACGCTTGACCGTACCCAGAAGGGGGGAGACCACCACTTCTCCCTCGAACCTGACGAGCTCCGGGAAATGGTGGTGAGCATTCGGGGGCTCGAGAAGGCCCTGAAGGGGGAAGAAAAGGTCGTCTGGTCCGAGGAACTGCCGTTCCGGGAGAAACTCGGAAAGAGCGTCGCCACGACGCGGGAGATCGCGCCCGGGGAATTGATCACCCCGGAGATGTTGACCTGCAAAAGTCCGGGAACGGGGATTTCTCCATTGAACATGGAGAGGCTCCTGGGAACGGAAGTGTCCCGGGGGGTGCAAGGAGACATGCTTCTCCGGGAACCGGATATTTTGTTCAAGAGGGAGGAGGGAAAATGAGCCCGTTGCAGACACGCCTGAAAGACCGGATGGAACTCCGCGCCCGGGAAGAGTGGCCGGAGATGGACCAGTTCGTCCAGTTGAGGAAAAGAATTCAGGACCTGTATCGACCCGGGATGTCGGTCCTCGATATCGGATGCGGATGCGGGCATACCCTTCCGTCCCTTCGGAAAATCGATCCCGACATCGACTACCGGGGAATCGATCTTTCCGACTCGATGCTATCCGAGGCGCGCTCCCTTTTTCCGGAAGTGCCGTTCGAGCGGGGAAACGTCGAGGATCTCGGGGAGCGGGAGCCTTCGGACATCGTGATCTGTTACATGCTGCTTCTTCACCTGGACGGGTACGAGCGGGCGCTGGAAAGCCTGGCGCGCGTATCGGGCCGCCATCTCCTTCTTCGCACACTGCTTTCGCCGGAGGAATACCGGATCAAGCGTTTCCGGAAGGACGGCGCCTGGTTCTGGTACAACATGTACGACGAGGAGCGATTCACCGGGAAACTCCGGGATCTCGGTTTCTCCCGCATCGAGGTGGTGGAGAGTCCCCTGCAGAACCCCATTCCGTACCAGGACGAGTGGTCCACCTGGTCGCTCGGCGACCGGCAGGTTTTCGGCCAGATGATCCTTCCCTGGAAGATGATCCACGCGCAGAGGGATGCGTGAACGTCGTCATGGTCACGACCAACGATCCGGCGGGGACCGCGATCAACTTCCGGCACGCGTTGAACCGCCATACCGGCCATCATTGCCGGTTGATCACCACCGAAATCCGCTACAACTTTCTTTTCGAGAAGGATCTGCACGTTCCCTGGATGAAGGAATTCGGGGAACTGGAGCAGGTTCTTCGGGAGGCGGATCTCTTCCACTTCCACATGGGAGCGGACGAGGATCTGCCCCTGGGTCCTTTCCGGGTCCGTGATTTTCTCCGGGGGAAATCCGTGGTGCATCATCACCACGGAGAACCCCCTTTCCGGGAAAATCCCCGCCAATTCGCGGAGCGGGAGATCGCTCTCGGCAGGAACGCGATCGTGAGCACGCCGGATCTCCTTCGGGGCTACCCGGAAGCGACCTGGGTGCCCAACATCGTCCCCCTGGAGGAGGGACCGTACACGCCGAAAACGGGTTCGGAATCGCGGGACGGGGTGATCGTCGGTCACTCTCCCACGAAAACGGAATTGAAGAACACCGCGGAGTTTCGCCGGGTGATGGGCATGGTGTCGGAACGGAATCCCGGCGTGACCACGCGCATCATCGAGAACACCCCGCACCTGGAATGCCTCTCGCTGAAACGGGATTGCGATATTTTCTTCGATCATATGCAGGGGTATTTCGGGGTCTCCTCCCTCGAAGCGCTGGCGCTGGGCCTGCCGGTGATCGCGGGGCTGGACCGGTGGAACCGGGAACAGATTCGCGAACGGACCGGGACCGGAGAGTTGCCGTGGGTTCTCGCACACAACACCGTCCAACTCGAAGAGCGCGTGGAAACGCTCGTGGAAGACGAAGCCATGCGGACCGGGATCGGACGGCAATCGCGTACGTGGATGGAAAAGAACTGGACCGCGGAGCGGTGGGCCTCCCTCCTGGACGGGGTCTACCAGGAAGCGGCATAGAAAGATGACGAACGGAAAGAAAGTGAGCATCGTGGTTCCCACGTACAACCAGGTGCAGTACGTACGGGCGACGCTCGATCACATCTTCCACCAGGATCATCCGAATCTCGAAATCATTGTGACCGATGACGGATCGACCGACGGGACCCGCGAAGCGCTCGTGGAGTTCCAGGAGGCGGTGGGGAGTGACAAGGCCTCGTTCGCGTCGCGACTTGCCCCCGGGGGGAAGGTCGAGAGGGAAGTGCACGCCCGGTATCCCCGGAACCGGGAACTTCGCCTGCTTTTGCACGAAGAGAACGTGGGAGCGACCCGGAATTACAACCGCGGGTTCGACGGGGTGACGGGGGAGTATTGCACCTTCATCGCGGGGGACGATCTTCCCCACCCGGAAATGATCTCCTCCCTGGTCCGGGTCCTGGAGGAGTCGGATGCGGACTTCGCCTATTCCGACATGCATATCGTGGATGACGCGGGACACATTCTCCGGAAGTTCGCTCTTCCGGAATATTCCTTCGAACGCTCCTTCGCGGACTGGTACCTCTGCGGCGTGTCGAAACTCTTCCGGAGCCGCCTGCTGGAATCGGACCGGTTCGACCCCCGGTACGGGTTGGCGAACGATTACGATCTCTTCAGCCGTTTCGCGATGCGGGGCGCCCGGTTCATCCACGTGCCGCGTGTTCTTTATTCTGTCCGGCACCACGGACCGGATCGAAAGACGGGCCTGCACAGCGCGGCAAACGAAATTCGAATTCTCGAGGAAAGTGCCATGGTCGCCGGCAGGGCGCGCCGGCACCTGGAGGAGAACAGATGAGCTGGAATTCGGGGCGCGAAGTGTGGGCGGTCATTCCCGCGCGCGGAGGATCGAAGGGGGTCCCGGGGAAAAATCTCCGGCTCCTGGACGGCCGGCCCCTTATCGCGCACGCGATTGAAACGGCCCGGGCGGCGGAAGAAGTCACCCGGATCATCGTTTCCACGGAGGACCCGGATATTGCGTCGGTCGCGCGCGAGTTCGGCGCGGAGGTTCCCTTTCTTCGTCCCGAAGAGCTTGCGGGAGACCGGGCGAACCTGCGAGACGCGGTCAACTACACCGTGGACCGGCTCGCGGGAGAGGGCGCGCCCGATGCGGTCGTGATCCTTTACCCGACCCACCCATTCCGGAAGGCCGGGCAAGTGGACGAGGCGGTTCGCCGCCTGGAAACCCAGTTCCAGGTCACCAGTGCGATTCCCGTGTCCGTTGATTATTCCCGCGTGCCGCACGTCCGGCATGTTTCGAAAGGGAACCCCGTCTCCCTTTTCCTTCCCACGGGAGCTTTCACTTCGATGCGCTACCTTCCTCCCGGATTTCGGCCCCACGAAAACGTGGACCAGTTTCGAAAGCTGGTCCGGGAACGGTTTTCCCCCACGTTCCGGGGGGCGGGCGGTCTCCTGGTCACGGATGATCCCGGGTCGAGGATTGACCTGGACGCGCCCGAAGATTTTGTACAGGCGGAGGAGTTCATCCTCACCGGTGACTCTCCCTCTCCCCGGTGCGTCCGGCTGTCGGCCTGCGTGCTCGGTCTGGATCTCCTTACCCGCGAACGGCGGGCGGTTTCCGGGGAAGCGGAGTTTCCGCTGACGGAGAAAAGCGGGATCGCGTTTGCCCAGGTCTTCAACGGGGAAGGGCGGGTTCTCCGGCCCTGGGGATACCACGACATTGAAACCGGACCTCTTTTCGGGAGTGGGGACGGAAGAATTCAGAAGGGAATCTTCGAAGTGGACCTTCCCCCCGAAGCTGTCGAGGTCGCCTTCCACGTGGCCCGGCAAAAGGCGGGCTCGTTCCACGAACTGGCGCTTCCCTTCGCGTTTCCCCCCTTCTGGACCTGGGACCCGTCGACGGGGATCCGGAAGAACCTCCTCACGGGAGAGGAGATCCATGGACGACAGCAGGAGCCGCGGATCTTCGAGGCGGTGGCATGAAGTGGAGTGTCGTCGTTCCTGTCAAGCTCGGGGATCCCGTGATTCTCCGGAAAATACTCTCCGCCTGGCGCGGCGTGAATTACGCACAGGAGGATTTCGAGATCGTTCTCTCCTGTGACGGCCGGGACCCACGCGTGGAAAAATTCGAGACCGGGAACGTCCGCGTGATTCACGCGGATCCCGCGGGACAGTCGACGGCGACGAACAACGGGGCCCGGCATGCGACCGGGGAGAACCTCCTCCTCTCCGCCCAGGACATCGAGCCACACCCGGATCTGCTTCGGGAACATTAGCGGGAGAACGACGGGACGGGGGCGCTCCTCGGGTACATCCCCTACGCTCCGCCGCTCGCCGACGATCCGTTCCTCCGTTTCCTGATGCAGGGCGGACCCCAGTTCGCCTTCCATCTCCTCCGGAACGGCCAGGAGAACGTTGCCCCCGGCTTCTTTTACGCTCCGAACGTTTCCCTCCGGAGAGACCTCTTTCTCTCGTACGACGGATTCCGGGAGGACCTTCCGTATGGGTGCCAGGATTCGGAACTCGGAATCCGGCTGGCGCGGGACGGGGTTCCCCTTCGCTACAACGCGGACGCGATCGGGTGGCACTGGCATCCTCAGACGTTGCAGGGTTACTCTTTCCGGCAATACCGGGCGGGACGAAGCACGGTGCAGCTTTCCCTTCTCCATCCCCGGCAGGTCCGGATCGAGGTCCTGATGGAAAAGGTGCTCGACTATTATCACGGGATTGACATCTCCGAATGGGAGGACCAGGTGTCGCGTTTCGAGGAGATGTCCGAACGGGAGCGTGACCGGTGGCGGGTGCGGATCCGGACCGGCCCCCTCGGTCCGGTGGAACAGGGGGCGCTCCGCTTTCTCTACGACCGGATCACGAAGTACCACTTCTTCCGGGGGGTCTTCGATGCCATCGGGGAACGCAGGGGGAAGGATTGGATCGGGGAACATTTTTATCCATGGGCGGGGGGGTCGCGGCGGCCGCAAGTCGAGTTCGTCCGGGAGGCTTCCCCGGTTATGACGGGAGAGGGTCGATGAAGAGGGTGCCGCTGGCCGATCCTGTGGAACTCTCCCTGGTCATGAACCAGCCCACTGTCCCGGAGTGGGACGATTATGCCGGACTGCTCCGGCAGATATTCGATGCGAAATGGATGACCAATTTCGGGGAGATGCACCAACGGTTTGAATCCGCGCTTCGATCCAGGATGGATGTCGACCACGTGCTCCCGGTGACCAACGCGACCGTCGGGTTGATGACGGTCCTGCGGGCCCTGGATGTTCAAGGAGAGGTGATCACCACGCCCTTTTCCTTTCCTGCCACGCACCACGTGCTTCTGAACTGTCCCGGGGTCCGGCCGGTCTTCGCCGACATCTCCGGGGAGGATTTCGGGCTGGAGCCCGACCGGGTGCGGGAAGCGATCGGCCCGGAGACCGGCGCCATACTGGCGGTTCATGCCCTTGGCGTGCCGGGGCGGGTCTGCGAACTGGAAGAGATCGCCCGGGAGAGGGGGATTCCCCTGATCTTCGACGCGGCTCCCTGCTTCGGGGTGCGGTACAGGGGCCGGGATCTCACCTCGTACGGAGATGCTTCCGTGTTGAGTTTTCACGCCACCAAGGTGTTTCATACGGCCGAGGGCGGGGCGATCGTGAGTTCCTCGCCCGACGTGTACGAGCGGTGCCGGACCTGGATCAACTTCGGCATCCAGGACGAGGATACCATCGTCGCTCCCGGACTGAACGGGAAGATGGACGAACTTCGTTGCGCCCTGGGTCTCGTCAATCTCCCGGGAGTGGACGGGGCGATCGGGAAACGGCGTCGCGTTGTCGAGGCCTATCTCCGGTTTTTCCGGGAGAACCGGTTCGAGGGAATCACCGTTCCCCTGGAGCGGTACCGGGATCCGGACGTGGAATTGAATTACTCCTATTTCCCCCTCCTGGTGGAGCCCGGATCGGGGAGGTCCCGCGATTCCATCGCGCAGGCCCTCCGGTCACGGGGAGTGATTGCGCGGAAGTATTACTGGCCCACGATCCTGGACCACGGTTCCTTCCCCGGACCGAGGGGGAAATTTCCCGTGGCGGGACGGATCTCCGGCAGGATCCTCTGCCTCCCGGTGAACCCGCACTTCGGGGAGGCGGAAACCGGGAAGATCCTGGACGACCTGGAACAGGTCCTGGAGATGGGACGATGAAACTCCATATCGGGTGCGGTACCCGGAAACTCCCGGGATTCGTCAACATAGACCTCGAGGGGGAGGCGGACCGGTTGATGGATGTCCGTAACGGCCTTCCGTATCGTACGGGAAGCGTCGACGCGATCTTCTCCGAACATTTCGTCGAGCACCTGACGCGCGAAGAGGCGGCGGAATTCTTCCGCGAATGTCACCGCGTGCTGAAACCGGGCGGGGCCTGCCGCGTGGCCACCCCCGACCTGAAGGATCTCGTCGAATCCTATTCCCGGAAAACATGGAAGAAGAAGGAATGGATCGACCGTTTCGGATACGGCTGGATCCCGAACCGTTGCGTGATGATGAACCTCAGTATGCGGGAGTGGGGGCACAAGCACGTCTTTGATTTCGAAGACCTGAAGATGGTGGGAAACCTTGCGGGATTCCCCCTGGTGAACCGGCGTGCTCTTCGCCGGAGCACGTTTCCCGAACTTCGTGGCCTGGAAGACCGTGACGATTCGATCGTGGTGGAAATGGAAAAGGGGGGGGAGGGGAACCTGGGCCGTCTTCCCCTCGTCAGCATCCTGATCCCCGCGTACGGGGCGCGCTATTTTGAACGGGCCCTGAAAAGCGCCCTGCGGCAGACATGGCCACGGACGGAGATCGTGATCTGCAACGATCATCCCGGGAGTGACATCGGGAAGATCATCCGGAAATTCGCGGGGGATCGAAGAATTCGCTACCGGCAGAACCGGAAAAACCTCGGGGCGACGGCCAATTACGAGAAATGTTACTCGCTTGCCCGTGGGAGCTATATCAAGTTCCTGAATGATGACGACATTCTCGAACCCGCCTGCGTGGAGAAGATGGTCTGCGGCCTCGAGGCGTTCGGGGACCGGGTCGGCCTGGTCACCAGTTCCCGCGTTCCGATCGATTCCCGGGGGAGGATCCTGGAGGATTCGCTGGCGACACAGCCGATGGCGGGACGGGATGTCGTCTTCCGGGGCAGGGACCTGGGAAATTTTCTCCTGCGTCATATCGTCAACACGATCGGCGAGCCAACCTCCCCCATGTTCCGGAAGAAGGATCTCCGTGCGGGGAAAAAGGGTCTCTTCTCCATTCTCGGGAAGAGGATCCCCTGGAACGTGGACGTGGTGATGTGGCTGAAGCTTCTTGCGAAAAAGGACGCCCTCTACCTGTCCGAGCCTCTCAGCCGGATCCGGGTACATCCGCAACAGCAACAACAGCAACCGGAGGTGATCGCCGCATGCCTGGATTCGTGGGGAGACCTGGTCAGGCAGGGAGTGCGGTTGGGCTTTCTGGAGAACGCGGGATCCCGGGCCCAGGCGGTGGATACCCTCCATCGGAATTTCGACCACTTCTACACGCACCCGGGCCTGTCGCCGGACGACCGGCGGCGGATCCTGGAGATCCGGAAAAAACTGCAGACGTGGTGTGCGAAGACCGGGGTTGCCCGGGGGAGGGGGCGGCCGTACCGCACCCTGTCGGAGGAGATCGGAAAGATTCGCGACAATCCCGTGTGGGCCCCCCCGGTTCGGTCACGCGCTCTTCTTGTTTCGTGAGGCGGCTCGATGAAGGAAATTGCAATCGTCGGCGCGGGAGGGCACGCCCGGGAAACCCTTGAAATCATGGAGGACCGGGGCGAGGCGGATCGCGTTCTCGGATTCTTCGAGGAGGACCGGGAGCAGGATGGATCGTTGTTGGGACTTCCTCTCCGGCCCCTTTCCCGGTTGCCGGAAAAGTGTGACGTTGTTCTCGCGATCGGTTCGGTGGAGCGTGGCCGCATCTTTGAAACCCTCACCGCGGCGGGTCATTCTTTTCCGTCGCTGGTTCATCCCGGGGCGCATGTATCGCCTCGTGCGGAACTCTCCCCGGGGACCATCATCCAGAGGGACGCGGCGATCATGACCGCGGTACGGATCGGGCGGGGAACGATCGTGAACGTGGGAGCGGTGATCCACCACGATTCGGAAGTGGGCGCGTTTTCCACGGTCTGTCCGAAGGCGGCCATCGCAGGGCAGGTTCGCATCGGGGAACGATGTTGGATCGGGATCGGTGCGATCTTCCGTGACCGGGTCTCCGTCGGCGATGGTGCTGTGGTCGGCGCGGGAGCCGTGGTGGTACGGGATGTTCCCCCGGGCGCGGTGGTGGTGGGGAACCCGGCCGCGGTACTGGAAGGGGCGCGGGAAGAATGATCCTGCCCCGCTTGACGCCGGGAACGACTCCCGAGTTGAAGGGGATCGGATTCCTGGTGGGAACGGGTCGATGCGGGACCACGATTGTTTCACAGGTTCTCAATGCCCACTCGTCCATCGCGGTGCCCCCCGAGATCCAGTTCCTCGTCGGAAACGGTTCCCGGGCCGGGCTTCGGGAGCGGGTGGAAGAAAAGGGCGTGGGGCGGTTTTCCTCCGAAGAACTGATCGCTGTCGTGGAAGAATGCTGTCCCTACCGCCTGGAGGAATACTGCGATTACCGGGCATTTTTCCGGGGTCTTGAATATCCCCGGCGGGATCTACGATCACTTCTCCACAGCTTTTTTTCGTTCGTGGTCGCTTCGCACGGAAAGTCGATCATCGTCAAGCAGACGCCCTGGTACGGGCAGCACCTGGACGAACTGGGCCGGCTCTTTCCCGGGATGAAGGTGATTCACATGATCCGGGACGGAAGGGACGTGGCGGTCTCCTTCTCCCGCACCCCGTGGTGGTCGAGGGACGTGAAGGAGAATATCGAACGGTGGGAGCGGGAAATTCTCCGGATCCACGAGTATTGCGCGGCGCACCCGGATCGATGTCTCGAAGTCCGGTACGAGGACATCGTGGAGGAGCCGGAAGCGGGAATGAAGAAGATCCTGAATCACCTCGATTGCCGTTTCGAGGCGGGGATTTTGTCGCCGGACCGGCTCGTCGATTACGCCCCGATGTTCCGGGGGGACCTCGGGAAACTGCAGTCCCGGACTTTTCACGGGTGGAACCGCCGCACGGAAATCTTTTTCCAGGGGAGCCGGTTCGCCTGGAAGCGAGGCGGCCATCCGGAGATGAAAAGCCTTACCCGGAAGGTGGCGGGGACGCTGGAACGGTTCGGCTACGAGGTCTGACCCTCGTTGCATCCGCGGATTTCTCCCCGGAAGCTGTCCCGTTCCTTCCGGGGTCCGGGAATCCCCTTGCGAGATTCGAAACGAAACAGGGTGGATTACTTTTTGGAACGGGTGAGGGTGACGGACGGCCTCGCCTCTTCGTCAAGGAACCGGCGAAGGAGAATGTTGTCCACGGAAAGGGTCGAAGATCCGGGAACGTCCTGGTGCCCGTACAGGTGAATCTCCTCCACCTCGCCCATCAACTTGACGGGAAGGGTGGGGGTGCCGCCGTCCCGGGAAAGAGTGACGTACCCGTCCTGGTCCCTCCGGATCTCGATGTGAACCCGGATCGATCCGCGGGGAACGTGCCTCATGCGGTTGGTGGTCCTGCCGATTCTCCAGGTGAAAGCGACGGGCCGGATCTCCGCGTGATCCACCTCGAATCCCGCCACGATTCCCGGCCACGCGCCGCCCGCGCGGATTTCCCGGAGGACATGTTCGGCGCGCCACCGGACTTCCGCATCCGTGCTTTCCAGCGCGGCGGCCACCTGTTCGAGCGCCGGCGCGCCGATGCGGATCAGTTCCTGGGTCGCGCCTTCGCGGATCTCCCACGAGTCCGAACCGAGTTGCGCGACCCCGGCAGCGATTCTCTTGCGGAGTTTTCCGGGGGGAACGGCTTCCCGTCGGAACAGGATCTCGATCCCGTATTTCGCGTACCCCGGTTTCCGGGTTTCGCATTCCAGGTCGAGGGAGAGTGAGAAATTCTGCGGGAGGGATGTCGTCTTCAACCGGAGGCGCGCGGGGGAGAGCGCTGAACTTTCTTCCGGGAAATCGTGGATGACAAGGCGCTCATTCTTTCGGGCGAACGTGCCGCCGCCGTCCATTCCGAACGGGTTCGTCGCGCCCGAGAAATCTTCGAAGAGGGCGAAGACGGTTTCCCCCGCCGGAGTTTTCGGAGTCCCGGAATGAAGCGTGTAATTCGAGTCCGTTTTCCCGTGGCCGATTATTTCCCGCGTCTTGAACCAGAGTTGTTCGCGCTTCAGAAGACGGGTCGCGATCGTTTTGCCGCGGTGCGTTATAAATACCGGAGCCGGGCCGGAATCGATCCTGAGGGAAACGGGGTGGCCCGCCGGCAGGGGACCTTCCCCGTTGTTCCGGACGGTGATTTCCTGTCCGAAAAACGTGCTGATCAGAAGTAGTGTCGGAACGATCATAAGAAAACGCCCCGAAACCGGGCGGGGCCGGATCCGGGACGAAAGTTGCCCTGCCAAGAGTCCCTCTCTCCAGGACCAGGCGTAGGCGGTGTTCCCGTTCTATCGACACACGCTGACTCGAGTGCGATCACGCGGTCGATTTCGGGGTTCTGAACGGAGGAGTGTCGAGGATCGAGGATAATCAGAAGGGTAATAATGACGGGTACGTCCGCCACGATCGTCGCCGCCCCTCCCTTTCAAAGATCACGATTCCAGACCCAGTTTATCATCGATCGGTCCGGGGTCAAGTCGACAAACCGTCCCCGGTGGAAAGTAGTGGAAATAATTCCCGGGATCAAGCGTCGTACCGGCCCGCGATCAGGACGGAATTGTGGCCCCCGAACCCCAGGGAATTGGAGAGGGCGTACCGTGCGTCCACTTTCCGGGTTTCGTTCGGGATGTAGTCCAGGTCGCAATCGGGGTCGGGCGTCTCGTAATTGATCGTGGGGTGCGCTTTCTGTTCCTGGAGCGTTTTGGCCACCACGAGAAATTCCACCGCGGCCGCCGCGCCGAGAAGGTGTCCCGTCATCGACTTGGTGGAGTTGATCGCGAGGTTCTTCGCATGGCCCCCGAAGACTTTTTTCAGCGCGAGGGTTTCGATCTTGTCGTTCAGGGGTGTGGACGTTCCGTGCGCGTTGATGTAGGTGACTTCCTCTTTCCGGATGCCCGCGTCCTGGATGGCGTTTTCCATGGCGCGAACGGCGCCGGCGCCGTTCTCGGCGGGCGCGGTGATGTGATACGCGTCATCGCTGTTCCCGATCCCCAGGATTTCCGTCATGACCTTCGCCCCACGCGCTTCCGCGTGTTCGAGGCTTTCCAGGACAAACATGGCCGCGCCTTCCCCCATGACGAACCCGTCGCGGTTCTTGTCGAAGGGGCGGGAGGCCTTTTCCGGGTCGTCGTTTCTCATCGAGAGCGCCTGCATGTTGGCGAATCCGTTCAGGCCGAGGTAGGTGAGCGCCGCTTCCGATCCTCCGGCGAGCATCACGTCGGTGGATCCGTATTGGATTTCCCGGTACGCGGAACCGAGGGCGTGGTTGGCGGAGGCGCAGGCGCTCGCGATGGCCCAGTTGGGGCCCCCGAGGCCGAGTTCGATCGCGACCGCTCCGGAGGCGGCGTTGAGCATCATCTTGGGAACGAAGAAGGGGCTCGTCCGGGTCGGACCCTTGTTGACGTAGCGGGTGTGCTGTTCCTGGATTTCCTGCAATCCCCCGATGCCGGAGGCGACGATACAGCCGACCCTCCATCGATCTTCCTTTGTCATGTCGAGGCCCGAATCGTCGAAGGCCTGCCGCGCGGCGGCGATGGCGTACTGGGCGAATGGGTCGAGGCGGTTGGTTTTCTTCTCGGCCATGTAATCGGCGGGGTGGAAGTCCCTGATTTCACCGCCGAAGCGGACCTTCATGCCCGCCGTGTCGAATTTCGTGAGGGGGGCGATTCCGCTTCGTCCCGCGAGGAGGTTGGCCCAGAAAGTGTCCGTGTCGTTTCCGAGAGGGGTGATACATCCTGCGCCGGTGACGACGACGCGCCTACTTGTCACCCGCATTTTCCTCGACGTACTTGATCGCGTCGCCGACGGTCTGGATCTTTTCGGCCGAGTCGTCCGGGATGGAGAGGTCGAAGGCGTCCTCGATCTCCATGACGAGTTCCACCGTGTCCAGGGAGTCCGCGCCCAGATCGTTCACGAACGAGGATTGGGGGGTGATTTTTTCCTTCGCAACGCCGAGTTGCTTGCTGACGATCTCGATGACCTTGACTTTGATTTCTGCCGCGTCCGTCGCCATAGGATCTCCCTTTCCAAGTGGTCAAATGCGCTTCTTGAGCGGAATTATAAGGAGGGGGTGTCTGGGCTGACAAGGAATTTCTCCCCGGTTGTCCTCCTGGCTCTCCCTCCCGGGTTCACGGACCGGTCGTCGTTTTTCGCTCCTGGTTGAGTTCCAGGAGAACGCCGTGCGTATCCCGCGGCCGGAGAAAATTGACCCATTTTCCTCCAGCCCCCACGCGGGGTTCGTCCCAGACCGGTTGGCAACCCCGGGAAACGAGCGTCTCCATCGCCGCGCTGATGTCCTCCACGGCGAAACAGATATGGTGGACCCCTTCTCCCCGCTCCCGGAGGAATTTCGACACGATCATTTCTCCCTCCATCGGTTCCAGGAGTTCGAGGATCGTTTCCCCCACCCGGATTTTGCAGACGCGCAGTTTCATCTCTTCGAGCGTCTCCTCCGCGGCGATCGGAAGGCCCAGCACCGTTCCATAAAAATGGACGGCCTTCTCCAGGTTCCTGCAGGCCAGTCCGACATGGTCAATCCTGTCGATGTTCACGGCGTGGAGCCTCCTTCTGGAACGCGACCCTGATTTTTCGAAGAACCTCGTCGGGTACCTTCTGTCTTCCGGTGGGGCTTCCCGCGGTCAGGGTCCGGATGATCAGGAGATGCCGGCCCGACCGGAAGAGACGGTAGCGGCGGGTGCGGAATTTTTCGTTCCGGTATTCTCCCTCGCCGTCCCCGATGAGCTTGTCGAGCGGAGCGTCGGGGGGGAACGTAACGACCTGCACGGGGGTTTCAAGCACCCGGTAACTGCGCAGGGACGCTTCCGGGAAGGCCCCGTCCCGCAGGACCTTTCGGACCCGCGGGTGCATGTAGTGATTTCCCAATTCCCGCGAGGTGGAGTGGAGTTGCGCATCCGGGTGCACGGTTTGGAACGCGCGGAGCCACCGGTCCGGCTCCGCCGTGATCCGGGGAGCCGCGGCCGAAAGGGCCAGGTAGAGAAGCGCGGGGAGGGAGAGTCCGCAGGCGATCATGGGCACGTATCGGTTCATCATGCGTCGTCGTGCGTCCCGTATCGTTCCCGGAGAACGGAACAGATCTCCCCGAGGGTGGCCGAGGTGCGGACACAATCGAGCACCGACGGGACCAGGTTTTTTTTCTCATCCGCGGCCCGGCGAAGGGCGTCCATCGCCTTCCTCCACGCTTCCCGGTTCCTGGTTTTTCGCAGAGCCTCGATACGTTCGGTCCGGGCCTCGTGAAGCGCCCCGTCCACGTGGAGGAGGGGACGCGAGGTTTCCGCTTCCGGTTCCTCGTACCTGTTGACGCCGACGATGATCTGTTTCCTCTCCTCGATGTTTCGTTGCGCCTCGAGGGCGCTCTTCTCGATCTCCCCCGTCTGGTAGTCGATGCTTGCGACGGCGCCTCCCTGCCCGTCGATCTTGTCGATGTATTCCCGCGCCTCGGCCTCCAGCCGGTCCGTTTCGTTCTCGATGTGGGTGGCCCCCCCGAAGGGGTCGGCGACATCCCTCATCCCAGTCTCTTCCGCGAGAATCTGCTGGGTGCGGAGCGCCAGTTTCGCCGCCGATTCCGTCGGAAGCGACAACGCTTCGTCCATCGAGTTCGTGTGAAGGGATTGCGTTCCCCCCAGGACGGCCGACATCGCCTGCAGGGTGACCCGGACGACATTGTTTTCCGGCTGTTGCGCGGTCAGGGTGGATCCCGCCGTCTGCGTGTGGAAGCGGCACATCTGCGCCTTCGGGTCGGTCGCGGAGAACCTCTCCTTCATGATCCCGGCCCAGAGACGCCGGGCGGCCCGGAACTTGGCGATCTCCTCGAGGAAATCGGAATGGGCGTTGAAGAAAAAGCTGACCCGGCGTCCGACCGCGTTGATGTCCAGGTCCCGGCGAAGGGCGCCCTCCACGTAGGCGATCCCGTTCGCGAGTGTGAACCCGAGTTCCTGCGCGGCGGTCGCGCCCGCCTCGCGGATGTGGTATCCCGAAATGCTGATCGAGTTCCACCGGGGAAGATTCTTCGTGCAGTACTCGATCACGTCGACGGCGATTTCGAGGGAGGGCTCCGGGGGATAGATGTAACATCCCCGCGCCACGAATTCCTTCAGGATGTCGTTCTGGACGGTTCCTCCCAGGGCGGTGGGGGAGATCCCCTTCTTCTCCGCGGCGGCGATATGCAGGGCGAGGAGGATCATCGCCGTCGCGTTGATCGTCATCGAAACGCTGACCCGGTCCTGGGAGATCCCGTCGAAGAGCGTCTCCATGTCCGGAAGGGCGGAGATCGAAACGCCCGATTTCCCCACCTCGCCCCGCGCCATCGAATCGGTCGGGTCGTATCCCATCTGCGTGGGAAGGTCGAACGCGACGGAAAGGCCTGTCTGTCCCCGGTCCAGGAGGTACCGGTACCGCCCGTTGGTTTCCTCCGCCGTGGCGTATCCCGCGTACTGGCGCATGGTCCAGCCCCGCTTCGCGTACATGTCGGGATGAATGCCGCGCGTGAAGGGGTATTGTCCGGGTCGTTCCATCGCGCTTATTCTATCCCCCCTGGACGGTGAAAAGCACTTCTCCCTTTTCCACCGCCTGTCCGGGAACGACGGCGATCATTTTCACCGTTCCGCTCTGCGGACTGGCGATTTCGTTTTCGAGTTTCATCGCGTCGAGGCAGAGAACCGGCTGGTCCTTCTTCACCGCCTCCCCCTCGGGAACCAGGATGCGCGTGATTCTCCCCGGGATCGGCGCTTTCACCTCCGCGTTTCCCCCTTTTATCGAGGAGGGGTCGGAGCGCGCCATGAGCTCCGCCCGGGGATCCCGAAGGATCACGTCGTACTCGATCCCGGCGATCAGGATGCGGTATCCCTCGTCCGTACGGGTCCATCCGAACTCGACGCGGTGGTCGTCCAGGAAGGCGGTTCGGATCCGGCCGGTCTGCCCGTCCAGCGTGACGGCGTATTGCTTCCTCCCGATCCTCATCCGGAGACTTTTCCCGACCGGCTCGGCCGTGATCTCGTAATCGTTTCCCGAGTTGTGGGCGAAGAATTTCATTCCGGTCCGCGATACTCCTGGATCCAGGGGGAGAGCGGGGTCGTTCCCGCAGGGGAGGGGGCTATCCTTTCCCTCCGTTCCCGTTCCAGCGCGGTGGCGAGCAGAACCGCTTCCCGGTCATGCTTCGTGCGCACCCGGTCCAGGGTGAATTCCTTTTCGAGGAACCTCGTGTGAATGGCTCCCTCCCGGAACTTTCGATTCCGAAGGAGGTGCAACTGGAATGGGATGGTGGTCTGCACGCCGACGATCTTGAATTCGCGAAGCGCCTGCTCCATCCGGTCGAGCGCGTCCGTCCGGTCCTTTCCCCACGCAATGACCTTCGCGAGAAGGGAATCGTAGTGGACGGTCACGTCCGTTTTTCGACGGAGGTCGCTGTCGACCCGGAGGAAGGGACCCGAGGGGAACTGGACCGCGGCGACCTGCCCGATCGAGGGCGCGAAATTTTCGAAGGGATCCTCGGCGCAGATCCGGCATTCAATGGCGTGGCCTCGCGGTACGATATCCTTCTGCCGGAAACGGAGCTTCTCCCCGGCCGCGATGGAGATCTGTTCCTGGACGAGGTCGATCCCGGTGACCATTTCCGTGACGGGATGCTCAACCTGGAGGCGCGTGTTCACCTCCAGGAAGTAGAACTTTCGCCCCTCGACGAGGAACTCGCAGGTGCCCGCGTTTTCGTACCCGACCGCCTTCGCGATGCGAAGGGCCGCCTCTCCCATTTTTGTCCGTACCTTTTCGTCGAGCGCCACCGAGGGGGACTCCTCCACCAGTTTCTGATGGCGTCTCTGGATGGAGCATTCCCGTTCGCCGAGGTGCACCATGTTTCCATGGGTGTCGGCCAGGATCTGGATCTCGATGTGGCGGGGGTTCCGGACGTATTTTTCGACGAAGAGCGTGGAGTTCCCGAAGGCGGATTCCCCCTCGGACGCCGCTTCGCGGTAGGCCCGGCCCAGGTCCGATTTCTTTCGGACGACGCGCATCCCGCGTCCGCCGCCGCCGCCGGCCGCCTTGATCAGGACCGGGTACGCGTGTTTCCCGGCGAACGCGGCGACTTCCTCCTCCGTAACGGGATGGCTGACGCCGGGGACCACCGGGATCCCGTTTTCTTCCGCGAGTTTCCGCGCGTTGATCTTGTTCCCGATTTTCCGGATCACCTCCGGGGGGGGGCCGATGAAGCGGATTCCTGCATCACGGCACGCCTCCGAGAAGTCGCCGTTCTCGGCGAGGAACCCGTAGCCGGGATGGATCGCGTCCACCCCGGACTTTTTCGCGACCTCCAGCAGGCGGTCCATCCGGAGGTAGCTTTCCGCCGCGGGGGCCGGTCCGATGAAGTGGGACTCCCGTGCCCGGGCGACGTAATTCGCCCAGCGATCCGCTTCGCTGTAAACGGCGACGGTGTCGATTCCCCGTTCGTGACAGCCCCGGATGATGCGCAGGGCGATCTCTCCCCGGTTGGCGATCAGGACCTTTCGAATCGGACGCGGCGCTTTCTTTTTCTTCATGGAGGGCGGGCAACAGGGTATAGGCCAGCCCCGGTTCTTTCAAGCACCGGGAATTCTTTTCCGGGAGTGCCTGGATATGGCAGAATCCGGTCTTCACTTGTCAGGCTTTTGGGGAGGATCATATGAACCTGTTGCTGGCGCTTTTGCTTCCGTTTATCCAGGAATCACCCGTCGAAAAACCGCAGGATCCCGTTCCGGAAAAGGTCGAGGGGGTGGACCTCGTGGATGAGGCGGTTCAGACCTTTTCCCTCCCTCCCGTCACCCGGGTGACCTACGAGGGGGCGAACGTTCCGACGGTGAAGGTACTCCGGAACCTGCAAAAAATCACCGGGTGGGATCTCTATTGTAAGTACATCAAGGAGGATCGTCCCGTCACCGTTTCCTGGAAAGAGGTGACTCCCCTCGAGGCGTTCGATGACCTCTGCCGGAAGGGCGGGGGGTTGCGATACCGAATCCAGATGGAATCGGAATGGAACCAGGAGAAGAGGCAATCGGAATCAAAAGGGGTTCGGGTTCGCTTCGAGCGGGGATCGTTCCCGGTCGCTCCCGTCACCCATTATCGTCATTACCGGGTGTCGCTTCGGAAGATGACGCTGACGCGCGAGACCGACTACTCCGGGTTGAAGGAGGAGGGGACGATGCAGGTCCGGTTTCTCTGGACGCCGGATGTCGTTCCGCCTTTTCTCCAGTCTTTCAAGATCGGGGCGATCCAGGACGACCAGGGAAACTCCCTCCTGTCCCCAGAGACAAACCAGATGGGGGGGAGATCGAGGAAGCTCCAGTCGTCGGGAAGGTATCGGACACAGTACGTCCACGTATCCTTCCCTTTCCAATACCCGGGATCGGAGGTGAAAACGCTCTCCCGGGTGAAGGGGAGGGCGGTTCTCCGATACGTGGAAAAGGCACGGCCTCTTTTCTTCCGGGACCCCGGGGAGAAGGAGGGCGTGGCCCGGGAATACAGGGGACTCACCATCCAGGTGGAGGATTATCGAGCCTCGATGACCTCCGTAAGCCTGAAGATCCGCGTGGAGGGAAAATGGGACGCCCCTTCCGATCCCCGCCTGGACAGGAATGATCGTTGGCTCTATCCCTTCGGGACCGGGGATGTCGAACTGGTGGCCGGGGACGGGTCCAGCCTTGAACAGGAGCGGTCGGGATACAGCGGGGGCTCGAAGGGGATGACCTTCAACTTCGTATTCAAGAATCCCGGAAAGAAGAGGGTGACGATGCTCAGGATCCGCTGTGCCGAGAAGTACCTGTACGACGAAATCCCGTTCGAGTGGAAGGACGTGAAGCTTCCGGGGACGAAGTAGCCCGGGTTAGAGCGGCAGGTTCCCGTGCTTCTTCGGCGGGTTCCGATCCCGCTTGGTGCGGAGCACTTCCAGCGCCTGGACCAACCTTCGGCGGGTGGATGACGGTTCGATGATGTCGTCGAGGAAGCCGCGTTCGGCCGCGATGAAGGGGTTGGCGAATTTTTCGCGGTACTCCCGGATCAGCTTCTTCCGGAGTTTTACCGGGTCCTTCGCCTTCGCGATCTCGTCCTTGAAGACGATGTTGACCGCCCCTTCGGGCCCCATAACGGCGATTTCCGCCGTCGGCCACGCGTAGTTCATATCGCCCCGGATATGCTTGGAACTCATGACGTCGTACGCGCCGCCATACGCTTTCCGGGTGATGACCGTAATTTTCGGGACGGTCGCCTCGCAATAGGCGTAAAGCAGTTTCGCCCCGTTCCGGATGATGCCCCCGTGTTCCTCGTTCACGCCGGGAAGAAATCCGGGAACGTCCTCGAAGGTGATCAGGGGGATGTTGAAGGCGTCGCAGAAGCGGATGAACCGGGCGCCCTTGATGGAAGCCTTGATATCGAGGCATCCGGCGAGAACCGCCGGTTGCTGGGCGACGATCCCCACGCTCCGTCCGTTGAGTCGTCCGAAACCGACGATCAGGTTTTTCGCGTAATCGGCGTGGACTTCGAAGAAACTTCCGGAATCGGCGACCGACTCGATCACCTCCCGCATGTTGTACGGCCGGGTCGGATCGGACGGGACGATCGAGTCCAGTTTTTCGTCCGCCCGGTTCGGTTCGTCCTCCGTCGGGAGAACGGGGGGTTCCTCCGTGTTGTTCTGGGGGAGGTAGGAGAGAAGCGTCCGGATCCGCGAGAGTCCCTCCGCCTCGCTGGGTGCCCGGAAGTGGGCGACGCCGCTCGTCTCGCTGTGCACCCGCGCGCCCCCGAGTTCCTCGAACGAGACCTGTTCATGCGTGACCTCCTTGAGGACGTTGGGTCCGGTCACGAACATGTGGCTGGTCCCCTCGATCATCATCACGAAGTCGGTGATGGCGGGGGAGTAGACCGCGCCCCCGGCGCAGGGCCCCATGATCACGCTGATCTGGGGGATCACGCCGCTGGCGAGCGTGTTTCGAAGGAAGATGTCGGCGTACCCGCCGAGCGATTCCACCCCTTCCTGGATGCGCGCGCCTCCCGAGTCGTTCAACCCGATGATCGGGATTCCGAGCCGGACCGCGTGGTCCATGATCTTGCAGATTTTCCCGGCATGGGCGGTTCCGAGGGACCCTCCGAAGACGGTGAAGTCCTGGCTGAAAATCGCGACGGGTCGACCGTCGATCCGGCCGAAACCGGTGACGACGCCGTCGCCCGGGATCTTTTTCTCCTCCATTCCGAAATGGGAACAGTTGTGCCGGACGAACATGTCGATCTCGTCGAACGATCCCCCGTCGACGAGGATCTCGATCCGTTCCCGGGCGGTCATTTTCCCGGCGGCGTGCAGTTTTTTGATCCGGGCCTTGCCGCCCCCTTCGATCGCCTGTTTCCGGAGTTCGTCCGTTCGTTTTCGGTTCATGGGGGGTATGATAGCCTTCCGGGGGCGGATGACAAACAAATGTGGGGAGGAACTACGAAGACACAACAATACGAAGCTGGATTTTATTCTTGGGACAGCTCGAGGAAACGACTTTGGGTCCGGGTGTCTTCGTGGGTTACATCGCCATGCCGCCGTCGATGACGATCGTCTGCCCCGTGATGTAGGCGGCGCCGTCCCCGGCGAGAAAGACCACGGCGCTGGCGATTTCCCCCGGTTCCCCCATGCGCTTGAAAGGCACGTTGGCGAGGGCTGCCTGGACCGTGGTTTCATCCATCTTCGCGACCATGTCGGTACGGATGAACCCGGGGGCGATCGCGTTGACGGTGACGCCGCGACCGGCGTATTCGCGCGCGGCCGATTTCGTCATGGCGATCAGGCCTCCCTTGGAGGCACTGTAGTTCGCCTGCCCGGGGTTGCCCATGATGCCGGCGACGCTGGAAATGTTGATGATCCTTCCGTGTTTCGAGCGGAGGAGGCTGCGGGAGGCGGCCTTCATGAAGCGGTAGGGGCCTTGAGGTTGATCTCGATGACCGGGTCCCATTCCTCGTCCTTCATCCGGATCAACAGGTTGTCCCGCGTGATGCCGGCGTTGTTCACGAGGATGTCGAGTCCGCCGAACTTTTCCACGGTCTGTTTCACCGCGGCGACGACCTGGTCCGCGTCGGTGACGTCGGTCTTGATCGCCAGGCCGCTGGGGATTCCCCCGGCGACTTCCCGCAGGAGGGCCTCGTTCGTGGCGATACAGGAAACGTTCGCGCCCGCCGCGCCGAGCGCCGTCGCGATTTCCCTTCCGATGCCTCGGGAGGCTCCGGTGACGAGGGCGGTTCTTCCGGTGAGGTCGATTTTCATGAGTAGTTTTCCCCGGTTATTCGATTGATTCCACGGCCGCGTCGGGATCGATTCGCCGGATCATTCCGGCGAGGATCTTTCCGGGACCGAATTCATGGTATTGCTTCGCGCCCATCGCACGGACGGATTCCTCCCAGCGGACCGTTCCGCAGACCTGGTTTCCCAGCGCGGCGCGGATCTCCTCGGGATCGGTCAACGGCGTGGCGGTGTAGTTGGCGTAGATCGGAATCCGGGGGGGCTCGATCCGCACTTTCGCGAGTTCGGCTTTCATCTTCTCCGCCGCCGGTTTCATGACGACCGAATGGTAGGCGCCGGCGACCCGCAGGGGAATCACCTTGCGCGCGCCCGCCTCTTTGCACAGGGCGCCGGCGGCCTTCAGCGCTTCCTTCTCCCCGCTGATGACGATCTGCCCGGGGGCGTTCAAGTTGGCGATTCCGACGCCCTCCCCGAGACATGCGGCGACCTGCTCCTCCTTCATCCCGATGATCGAGGCCATCCCGGAGGGCGTCGCGTCACACGCTTCCTGCATGTATCGCCCGCGCTTCTGAACGAGCCGGACGCCGTCTTCCAGGGAGAGAGAACCTGCGTAGACGTGGGCGGTATATTCCCCGAGGGAGAGGCCCGCGGCGGCCTGCGGGTTCTTCGGCCCGTGTTCTGATTCGTAGTGGTGGAGCACTGCCAGTCCGTGCACCAGCAGGGCGGGTTGGCAGATATCGGTCCGGTTGAGGTCCTCCTGCGGGCCTTCCAGGCAGACCTTTACGAGGTCGAAATCGAGAATTTCGTTCGCCTGGAGGAAGATCTCCCGCCCGGGCGAGTCGGAGTCGAAGAGGTTTTTTCCCATGCCGACGGACTGGGCCCCCTGGCCGCTGAAGATGTAGGCGGTCTTTACCATCGAAGGATGATCGTCCCCCACGCCAGTCCCGCTCCCATCGCCGTCAGCAGGACGAAGTCTCCCCGTTCCAGGCGTCCCTCCCGGACCGCCTCGTCGAACGCGACGGGAATCGAGGCGGAGGAGGTGTTCCCGTAGTTGTGAATGTTCAAAAAGACCTTTTCTTCCGGGAGGCCCAGTCTCTCGCGGACCGCTTCGATCATCCGGGCGTTCATCTGGTGGGGGATCACGAGCTTGAGGTCCTCCAGCGAGAGGTCGCAGGCGGCGAGAGCCTCCCGGATGATTTCGACGAACTTCGGAACGGCGAACTTGTAGACTTCCCGACCCTTCATCTGGATGTAGACTTCCCCGCTCTCCCATCGCTCCGGCGTGGGCATCATCGCGGTTCCGCCCGCGGGGGCGATGATCAGGTCCGCCATTCGGCCGTCGGCGCCCATCTTTGCGTACAGGATGTCGCTCTCGTCATCCGAGGGGCCCAGGACCATCGCGCCGGAAGCGTCCCCGAAGAGGATGCAGGTCGCGCGATCGTCGTAGTTGGTGATCTTGGAAAGAACTTCGGCGCCGAGAACCAGGCACCGTTTCGACTGGCCGTTCGCGACCAGGGCCCATCCGTTGGAAAGGGCGTAGGCGAATCCGGCGCAGGCGGCGAGGTTGTCGACCGCGCCGGCGTTCACGCATCCCAGTTTTTCCTGGAGATAAACGGCACTGGCGGGGACGACGCGGTCGGGCGAAGAGGTCGCGAAGACGATCATGTCGATCTCTTCGGGCTTCACTTCGGCCGCCTCGAGCGCGGCTCTCGCGGCGTGCACCGCCATGTCGGAAGCCGCGAGGTCCTTCGCCGCGACGTGGCGTTGCTTGATCCCGGTCCGCGCCGTGATCCACTCGTCGTTCGTGTCGACCCGTTTGCTGAGGTCGTCGTTGGTGATCGTTTTCGGAGGGGCGTAGGACCCGGTTCCGAGAATTTTTACTGGAAGCGCTTTTCTCATGGGGTTTCCGTGGCGTCCTTTGGCTTGAGGAACCAGTGCGAAAACCGGTTTCGCCGGGTCAGTTTTTTCAGTCCTTCGACGATGTGGAGATTCATGCCGTCCCGGATGAAGTCGGCCGTCATCCGGACCGCGTTGGCGACCGCGTCGGCGCGGGACCGGCCGTGGCACTTGATGACGATGCCGCGCACGCCCAGGACGGGCGCTCCGCCGAATTTTTTGAAGTCGAACCGGCTCATGATCTCTTCGACGCCCTTGCGGAAGGTTTCGCTCTTGTCCTCGATCGCGGAGAGTTGCCGGTAGACGAACTGGGCCTGCCCCTCTCCCATCTTGAGCACCATGTTCCCGGTGAAGCCGTCGCAGACGATGACGTCCGCCTTGCCGGTGTACATCTTGTGCGGTTCCACGTTTCCGACGAAGTTCAGGCCCGATTTTTCGAACATCTCGTACGCTTCGCGGATGAGGTCGGTACCCTTGGTCTGCTCCTCCCCGATGTTCAGGAGCCCGACCCGCGGATTGGTGACCTCGGGCCGCAGGAAGTGGAAGTAGATCGATCCCATCACGGCGTACTGCAGGAGATGGATCGGCTTGCAGTTCTTGTTCGCGCCCACGTCGAGCAGGGCGCAGAAGCCTTCATCGGTCGGAACGGGAATGGCGATCCCGGGCCGTTTGACCCCCTCGAGCGTTCCCAGGCCCAGGATCGGGACGGTGGCGCCCCCGACGAGGGCTCCCGTGTTTCCGGCGGAGATGATGGCATCCGCCTCCCCGTTCTTTACCATGCCGAGACCGACACGGAGGGAGGAATCGGGTTTTCCGCGGAGTCCCCGGGTCGGATCCTCCCCCATCCCGATGACTTCGGAGGCGTGTTTGAATTTGACGTTGGCGGGAGCGTCACCGAGAAGCGGTTTTACCTTATCCTGTTGACCAACAAGGGTTACGGTGATGTCTGAGTTTTCGGCCGCGGCGTCGAGGACTCCGGAGACGATTTCGCCAGGGGCATGGTCTCCCCCCATCGCATCTACGACGATTTTCATGGATGCCCCCAATTCTATCCCGGCCGGAAGCGGACTACAACTTCCGCATGTCCACGATCATGGAGCCCTTGTAGTAGCCGCAGTTTCCACATACGCGGTGGGGGAGCCTGGGCTGGCTGCATCGCGGACAGGTCGAGGTGCTGGGGACGTAGGCATGGTCGTGCGACCGACGATTGCCCCGCCAGGATCTGGCCAATTTTCTCTTCGGAACTGCCATGGCGAAAGACTTTATGGAAAAACGGGGAAGAAGGCAAGTAAAAGAGGGTCAATCGCTCTTCAGCCGGGACTGGACGAGCTCTTCGAAGAGGGTGAAACCGGCCGGAATCAGGTCGTTTCCGGAGGCGCCCGCCTGGGCCTGGAGTTCCCGGCCCCCGCCTCCGCCGCCGCATTTTTTCCCGATTTCCCGGGCCAGGTCGCCCGCCTTGAGCCCCTTCGACTTCACGAGGTCTTCCCGGACCCCGATCACGAAGGCGGGGCGTTCACCCTCGGAGGCGAGGATGGCGGCCGCGATTTTCTTTTTCTTGATGAGGGTGTCCATCAGGGTTCGCAGGTCGTTCACCTTCCGGTTCGTGAACCGCTCGGCGATGATTTTTTCGCCCCCGATCTCCTTCGCTCTTCCGACGAGTTCCTTGACGCCGTCTCCCCCGCTCCTGCGAAGGCGCGCGACCTCCTGCTTGAGGTCCTGTACGCTCTTGACGAGGGTTGAAGCTTTCTTCTTCGCGTCGACGGGGGGGCATCCGAGCGTTCCGGCGATCTCGTTCAGGGAGACTTCTTTTCCGCGGGCGAACTCGATCGCGCCGGCGCCGGTGACTCCTTCGACGCGGCGAACGCCACGTTGAACGGAGGACTCGGCGGTGATTCGAACCTGGCCGATCGTCCCGGTCCGTTCGAGGTGGGTCCCTCCGCAGAGTTCGACCGACTTCCCGTCGCCGACGGTGACGACTCGGACGCGGTCCCCGTATTTCTCCCCGAAGAAAGCGATCGCGCCCCGCTGTTTCGCCTCCGGCATCGACATCTCTTCCTTGTTCACGGGCAGGTCCCGGAGGATCAGGTCGTTGCACCAGTTCTCGGTCTGTCGAATCTGTTCGGCCGAGAGCGCCTTCGGGTGTGTGAAGTCGAATCGGAGACGATGAGGCTCCACGATGGACCCCGCCTGTTCGGCGTTCGGTCCGAGCACGGCCCGGAGCGCCGCCTGCAGGATGTGGGTTCCCGTATGGTTGCGCATGATCGCGAGTCGTCTCGTTGCGTCGATGGTCGCGGTGACCTTGTCTCCAACCTTCAGAATTCCGCCGGTGACTTCTCCCAGGTGGAAGAAATAGCCGTCGGGCCGTTTGCAGTCGTCGACGCGGACCTCCGCGTCGCCGGAGAGGGTTCCCGAATCGCCGACCTGTCCCCCCGACTCGCCGTAGAAGGGGGTTCGATTGAGCAGAACGGCGAGGGATCCCTCGTCCGCCGATTCCGCCAGTTCGCCGGAGTTGAGAAGCCGGACGAAGGCGATCGTGTCCTTTTTTGATTTGGCGTACGCCTCCAGGCCCTCGTCATCGAGCCGGATGATCTGCCGGACGGTCGCTTCCTCCGGGTCTCCCAGTTTCGCGACCGGGACCGTATGGCCCAGGAATTCCGTGACCGGCTCCCTTCGTTCCTTGATGGTGGAGAAGGGACCTTCCTCGAAAATCGCGCCCGAGAAGGCTCCCGACTTTCCCGCCCGTTTCTCTTTCAGGAGCGCCTCGAATTTTTTCCGGTCGACGCGCGCGCCGTTCTCGTGGCAGAGATCCTCGATCAGTTCGATGTGGAAGCCGTAACTGTCGTAGAGGAGGAACGCGTCTTCCCCGGAAAGTTCCTTCCGGTCGGCGATCCGTTCCCGGAGCGCGATTTCCCCCTTTTCGAGGGTCTGGAGGAATCCTTCCTCCTCCGACTGCAGGGTCATGGTGATGGTCGCCGCGCGTTCTTCCAGGGCGGGGTAGGCGTTTTTCATGACCCGGATCACGGTCGGGACCAGGAGATGGAGGAAGGCCTTTTCGTGTCCCAGCTTGATGCCGTCCCGGAGGGCGGTTCGGAGGATGCGCCGGACGACGTATCCCCGGCCCTCGTTGGAGGGGAGGGCGCCGTCGGCGATGCAGAAGGCGAGCGCGCGGACATGGTCCGCGATACGGCGGATCCGCGAGGAGGCTTCCGTTCCCGGTTCGTAGGCGATTCCGAGCCGGTGGGAGACGTCCCGGATGATCTCCTGGAAGAGGTCGGTTTCAAAATTGGAATGGACGCCCTGTAGGATCGCGGCGACCCGTTCGAGTCCTCCGCCGAAGTCGATGTTTTTCTGGGGAAGCGGATCGAGAACGCCCCCCTCCTTCCGGTCGAACTGGGTGAAGACGATGTTGCCGATTTCGACGTACCGGTTGCAACTGCAGGTGACGTCGCACCCGGCCATCCCGCACCCGTATTTCGGCCCGAAGTCGTAGTGCAGTTCGCTGCACGGGCCGCAGGGTCCGTTGGGTCCCTTCGACGGGGCACTGGCGGGCCAGAAGGCCTCGTCTTCGTCCAGCCGGAGAATACGGTCGGGCGGGATGCCGACGGAATTCAGCCAGATGTCGTACGCCTCGTCGTCGTCCTTGTAGACCGAAATCGTGAGTTTTTCCGGGGAGATCCCGAGTTCCTTCGTGTAAAACTCCCAGGTCCAGGGAATCGCCTCCGCCTTGAAGTAGTCTCCGAAGCTGAAATGGCCGAGCATTTCGAAGAAGGTCTGGTGTCCGCTGGTTCGGCCGACCAGGTCGAGATCCCCGGTCCGCAGGCATTTCTGGGACGTGGTTGCCCTTTTGAAGGGGAGGGAACCGCGGCCGAGGAACATGTCCTTGAACTGGTTCATTCCCGCGCCGGTAAAGAGGAGGGAGGGATCGTTGGCGGGAACGAGCGAGTCGGAGGGGTGACGGACGCACCCCCGCTCTTCGAAATACTTGAGGAACCGTTCCCGGATTTCGTCCACATTCATCGGGCAGAGATTATCGGGAGGGCCCGCGGAACTGTCAAGCCAGAGGACCGTGCCTCTGGAAATTCCAAATCCAAACGGCTAACTCCCAACGCGGGGAGCTGCAACCAAAAAGAGGAGGGGGGGATTCAGAACCCCGAATTCATGATCCAGAAGGCCTGAGCCAGGATTTCACAGGGCACTCATTGTCGATTATCGCGCCCCAAAACGATTGAATCAGGACCGGGCCTTGCTGTTGATCGGGGTTCCAACAAGAGGAATCGTCCCCTTGGAGCGGGGAAAAGAAACTCCCCCTCCCCGGCGTAACCGGGAAGGGGGAGTTCGATTATTTTGAGGCCCGGGCTTTTTCGAGGGCCTTTTTCGTGGCTTCGGCGGTCGGCGTTGAGGCCGCGGCGGGGGCCGGGACCGGGGTTGCGTCCGGTTTCGGATCGGCGGGCATTTCGAAGCCGAGCTTATCGCGGATGGCCAGGTCGATCTCATTTGCGGTTTCCGGGTTCCCCTTCAGGAAATCCCGTGCCCGCTCGCGACCCTGTCCGAGCTTCTCTCCCTTGTAGGAGAACCAGCTTCCGGCCCGATCGAGGATGCCATGTGTCACCCCGTGATCAATCAGGTCTCCTTCGTAGGAGATCCCGCTGGCGAAGAGCATGTCGAATTCCGCCTTCTTGAAGGGGGGGGCGATCTTGTTTTTCACGATGTTGCAGCGCACCCGCGTGCCGACCACCTGGTCGCCGTCCTTGAGTTGGCCGATACGGCGCACGTCAATGCGGACGCTGGAGTAGAACTTCAGCGCGCGGCCTCCAGGTGTCGTTTCGGGATTGCCGAACATGACGCCGATCTTTTCGCGGATCTGGTTGATGAAGGCCATGCTGGTTTTCGATTTGGCCACCGCCGAGGTGAGCTTTCGAAGTGCCTGGCTCATGAGACGCGCCTGCAGGCCGATCTGGAAATCGCCCATGTTTCCCTCGAGTTCCGCCTTGGGAACGAGCGCGGCGACCGAGTCGACGACGATGATATCAAGGCCGTTGGAACGGATCAGGATCTCGGCGATCTCGAGCGCCTGTTCTCCTGAATCGGGCTGGGAAAGCAGGAGGGAGTCGAGATCGACGCCCAGTTTCTGCGCATAGGTGGGGTCCATCGCGTGCTCGGCGTCGATAAAGGCGGCCTGGCCTCCATTTTTCTGCACGTTGGCGATCAGCGTGAGGCAAAGGGTCGTTTTTCCGGAGCCTTCCGGCCCGAACACTTCGATCACGCGACCCCGCGGGACGCCTTTACCTCCGAGGGCAAGGTCGATCGAGAGGGACCCGGTGGAAATTCCCTCGATGGCGAGGTGGCTTCCCTCGCCGAGACGCATGATGGAGCCCTTCCCGAATTGTTTTTCGATCTGCGACAGGGCCGCCTTGAGCGCGTCGTCTCTGCGGTTGTCACGCGGGGTTTTCTGCACACTCATTTCTCTCTCCTTAATCAGGGTGTTGGTCGCCATTAGACATCCCTCCAAATCGGCCGTCAATCAATTGCGTTTCGTGTGCCAACGCGGCACGCCCGGAACGATTCCGGGGGTGAAAGTCGGGGAAGTGGGGCGGCCGCTGTTTCTCCCCGTGCGCTCTCATCAACAGGATCATCGCATGGGGGTGTGACGGAATAGGTCGTATATGGGGCAGCGTCCGGGAAATTTCAGGAACGACCGGTTGGCCTGGGAGGGCACACGTGGAGGAGGCTGGGCAAAAATAAAAAGCCCCGACGACGGGTCGGGGCAGTTGGAGCGGGATCTAAAACTTTCTATTTCTTCTTCTTCTTCTTGTGGTGCTTCTTTTTCTTCTTGTCGGTTTTCTTGTCATGCTTCTTCTTGTCGTGCTTTTTCTTGGCGGCCGCTTTCTTCTTGTCGTGCTTCTTCTTGTGGTGCTTTTTCTTGGCGGGATCCTTCTTCTTGTGGTGCTTTTTCTTGGCGGCCGCCTTCTTCATCTCGTGCTTCTTCTTGTGGAGTTCCTTCTTCTTCTCCAGCATTTCCTTCTTTTTCGAAGCCGGGTCGGAGCCACTCTGCCCATTCGCCTGCGCGACGGCCGTTCCGCCCGTCCAGAGGAGTCCCACCAGGACCGCCATTATCATTCCCACGTTTTTCATTGTTTTCCTTTCAGTTCTCGAGAGTGTTCAAAGCAAGTGACGTGCCACGAAAAAAGAGCGATTCCGGGCAATAAAAAGTGGTCCGGAACGTTGCACCGACAAGGATGGTTGGCGTCAACAGGGCCCACTCCGTAATGCCTTGAGCGGGAAACAGTTGTCGTGGAAAGGGTTGTTGTCGGCGTTGGGATACCCCGTTACAATCCGGGCGATGGCGACCAAGGCTGGAACGGCCCGGTTTGTTTCCCGGTTCCCCGACCTTCCCGGCAATCATTGGCGGGAAGCGATGGGGGTCCGTCTCTCCTCCATCGGGATGGGGACCTACCTGGGGGATCCCGACGAGGCGACCGACCGGGCCTGCATCGAAGCTGTTTCCCGTGTCTTATCCCTCGGCGTGAACGTCATCGATACCGCCATCAATTACCGGTTCCAGAGGGCCGAACGGGCGATCGGCGCGGCGTTCGTTTCGGGCAAAATTGATCGGGACGAGATTTTCCTTTGCACCAAGGGAGGCTTCTTTTCGTTCGACGGGGGACCCCCGAAGGACGCGACGAAGTGGCTTTCCGACACCTTCATGGGGGTCATCAATCCAAGCGACGTGGTCGGGGGATGCCACTGCCTGAACCCGAGGTACCTGCGTCACCAGGTGGACCAGAGCCTGCGGAATCTCAGGGTCGATTCTGTCGACGTCTACTACCTTCACAACCCAGAAATGCAACTCGATCATGTCGACCGGGAGGAGTTTGACGACCGGATCCGGGCGGCGTTCGAAACGTTGGAAGAGGGCGTGGAGCGCGGGAAGATCGGCCGGTACGGCGCCGCGACGTGGGACGCATTCCGCGTGCCGCCGGGAACGCACAACCATGTTTCGCTCGAAAAACTGGTCGAAATCGCCCGCGGAGTGGCGGGGGAGAATCACCACTTCGGGGTCGTTCAACTTCCGCTGAACATGATGATGACGGAAGCGATCGGGGAGAAGACCCAGGAGGTGAAAGGGCGGCAACGCACCGCCCTCGAGGCCGCGGCGGACCTGGGGCTCTCCGTCTTCACCAGCGTGCCGCTGATGCAGGGCCGGATCCTGGGCGACGTTCCGGAGCCCCTCCGGGAAAAGTTCGCGCCCCTCGAAACGGATTCCCAGAGGGCGATCCAGTTCGCGCGATCCGCTCCCGGCGTGGTGGCGCCCCTCGTGGGGATGAAGGCGGAAAATCATATTTTCGAAAACTTGAAAACGACGGAAACGGCGCCGCTGGCGGAGGACGATTTTTACGCGCTCTTCCCGGAAGCGTAAGGCTCCGCCGCGCTCTTCAATCGGCGGAAGAGAGCGACGTGGCGAGGCCCTTTCCTCCTCCACCTCTCGCTCCACCGCTTGAGGATCCGGATGAAGCCGACGTGGTGGAGGGCCCAGTCCGCGATCCTCCCCAGTCGTTCCGGTTCGTCGTAGGATTCGACGAAGATCGGGAGCGCTTCTTCGAACCGGTCTCCCGTGGTCTGGGCGAGGCTTCTCAGCATGCCGGCCATCTCCTGGGCGAGCGCCTCTTCCATCGGGCAGTTCGGGTAGTACCCCGCCTCGAAGTCGAAGCGGACCTGCCGGTCATCCCAGATCATCACGTGCTTGAGCGATCCACGTTCATGGACCAGGAACCGCTCGTCGTTCTTCCACGCAAGGGAGTGGCGGCGGGACATCTCGCGGGCGACGCGGCGGAGGTGATCCATCTTTTCTTCCCACGCCACCGCGGGATCGGCCATCAACCGGGTGAGGGGGCGGCCGGGACAGTACTCCATCCAGATCACCGGGTCGTCCATCCCGGCGGGAGGGGGAATGTCGCGGGTTCGCATCACGTCGAAGCCGTACCGGCTCCAGGTTTTCAGGGATCGTTTCTCTGTCGCATGGCGGTTCTTCCGGCTGACGCCCCGTTTCCGCTCGATCCACCGGACGGCCCATTCCCCGACGAATTCCCGGAGGGCCGACCGCCTCCGCCGGAAGATTTTTAGGACGTCCGACCCGACCAACAGGATCATGTTGCTCGTGCCGTCGGGCTTGCAGTTCTGAATGACTTTCGCGTCCGGAAAGATATGGGTGTACGGGTGTTCCATCGATGTCGCCGCATCTTACCCGTGGAAGGAGTGGTTGTCTCTCCCAATTTCCCGTGATATGAATGCAGGAATGGCCGTCCTTCTCTGCATGCTGTTTGTCCTTCCCCAGGAGGAGCCCTCACTGGAATGGGACTGGATAAAGGGGGTCCGGTACGTCGATCCTTCCCGCTCCCTGGAACTCCACGCGGGAGGACTCTTCGCGGCGTACTTTGTCCACGTAACGACGGGGGTGGACGTGGCGTGGTTCCGGTTTCGTCATGAATTCGTCGTCGGGAGTCTGCGGGGGGTGGAGACGTCCCAGGGGAAAATGAACTTCCTCAATCAAATCACCTCGTGGTCCGCCACCCTCTCTTGCATGTTGAGCGGGGAGCCGTATGATGGGCGTCCATTGCCCGGCGGGGAGGAGAGGGGAGCGGGATCCTGGGAGATCGCCCTGCGGTACGCGAACGCCGACATCGACCGGAGGTTTTTCGAGTTCGGATTGACGGACTACGACCGGTCGTCCCAGGAATTCCGGAGTTTTTGCGGCGCCGTGAACTGGCGTCCCCTCCGGGCTGTGCGTGTTACCGCGGAGGGGATCCGGACGATCGCGGACCAGCATCCCTCCGGGTTCGGGGGAAGCGGGCGCGACACCGCGTTCGTTTTCCGGGTCGAGTTTCGATTCTGAGGGGACCATGTCCGGCACGAAGGAAGTCATCCGGTTCGACGACCTGAAACCGTACCTGCTGTTGCAGAACGGGAACTTTCTATACAAGGTTCCCTTCCGGGACGGCTGGGCGGTGCTGAAGGTTTTCTATGGAAGCCGCGGAACCTGGGGGCGGCTGCAGAAAAGCTTCTCGAACGTGGTTCTCTACGGGCAGACCTCCTACATGCCGAAGACCCGCTGCCGGATCGAGCGGGAGTGTCTCGACCTCTGGGGGCGGCACGGCTTCCGCGTCTTCGGGGTGTACGACGACGTCGAGGTTGTCGCTCCCGGATGCGTTCCCGGGGGGTATCTTCTCCTGGAGTACGTGGACCGGCCGAAACTGGTCGGGCTTTTGCGGGATCCGGAAGCGGACGTGGAGGAGAAGTTCGACGTCTACCGCCGTTTCCTTCCCGAGTGGAGCCGGCGGCACGACCTGGCGATTTCAGAACGCGACCCGCGCCTGGTGCACGAAAACGGCGACGGCAAGCATGTCATGCTCCTCGACGACGGCGGGTTCCTCTTCTTCGATTTCGAGATGGTCTGGCGTTCCCGTGCGAAGATCGAGGATCACGTTTCCCACGAGATCATCCAGTACCTCTGGCAGATGTTGCGGGCCCAGCCCCCGGAACAGAAGGAGCGGTTTCTCGACGAGACGATCGAGCACTACCCGGTTCGGGAGAGGCTCGAACGCGCGTACGAATACCTCTTCCGCCACCCCAATCTTTTGAAGCGGGCGGGGCGGGCGGTGCACCGGAAGATCCGGCCGGCGTCGCGGAAGCCGACCAGCAAGTACAACATCACGAAACGGTTGCACGAGAAACTGGAGGCGGCCCGGTAGGAGCCTGTCCCGGTAATCAGGGGTTTTCCGGTTTTTTCACGCCGTGCTTCTTCATCAGGTTCTGCATGTGCTGGCGGGAGATGCCGAGCGCTTTCGAGGCGTGGGTCACGTTGAACCGATGATTCTGAAGCGCCTGGACAAGGTAGGTCTTTTCGAAGGCGTCGCGCGCGGTTTCCATCGAGGGTGCGGCGGAGGTTCCCCCCGTGAAATGGAGATCGTCGGTGGAGAGATACTCGCGGTTGGTCAGGATGACCGCCTGTTCGATCCTGTGTTGCAGTTCGCGGATGTTTCCGTCCCATCGCTGGAGGGGGAGCGCCTTGCGGGCCTCGTCCGAGAGATCCCGGACGGCGCGGCCGTTGTTCTCGTTCGCCCGCTTCAGGAAATAATCGGCCAGGAGTTGGATGTCCTCCCCCCGTTCTCGAAGGGGGGGGATGTCGAGGGTCACCACCTTCAGGCGAAAGAGGAGGTCCTGCCGGAAGGTTCCGGCGGAGACCATTTCATCGAGATTGCGGTTGGTGGCCGCGACAAGGCGGACGTCGATCTGGACCGGGGTGACGTCCCCGACGCGGGTGATCATTTTCTGTTCCAGGGTGCGGAGCAGTTTGACCTGCATGGCCGAAGAGAGTTCGCCGATCTCGTCCAGGAAGATCGTCCCTCCCTGTGCGAGTTCGAACTTGCCCGGCTTGTCGCCGGAAGCGTCGGTGAAGGCGCCCTTGCGGTAACCGAATAGTTCGCTTTCCAGGAGCGTCTCCGGAATGGCTGCGCAGTCGATCACCACCAGGGGTCGCCCGCTTCGGGGTGAGAGGTCGTGCAGGACGTGCGCGATCGCCTCTTTCCCCGTTCCGCTTTCCCCGTGGAGAAGAACGGTTGCGTCGGTGGGGGCGACCTTGCGGATGTGGTCGTAGACCCGTTTCATGGCCGCGCAGTTGCCGATCAGGTGGCGCCGTTTTTCGAGCGCGGAACGGAGAAGGGCGTTCTCCTTTTCGAGCGACTTGCGCCGACTCCGTTCCTCGGTTCGGGTCGCATCCGCCGCGTTCCGGTTTTCGATCATCAGGGCGAGGTAGTTCGCCACGCCCTCGAAGATGGTCAGGTCGGTTTCGGAGAACTCGCGGGTTTTCGCGTGGCTGTCCACGTAGAGGACGCCCAGGATTTTTTCGCCGACCTGGAGGGGGACGCACATGACGGTGCGGAGATGGTAGATGGAAACGCTCCGGCTTTCGACGACGGTCCCCGAATCTTCGCTGTCGAGGACGAAGACCGGCTTGCGCGTGTCGTGGACCTGCCGGGGGATGGAGCGGCTGATCCCCTTGAGATCCGCAAGCGGTTCTCCCTCCCCGTTCCGCGCCACGACCGGGTCGAGTTCCTCTCCCTCATTTTTCATGAAGAGGATTCCCCGTTCCGCGCCGGTGATTTCGACGACGTTGTCGACGACGGTTTCCAGGTAGGTCCCGGAGTTTTCGGCCGAGGCTGCGCTGACGATGGTATGCAGGAGGAGTTGCACGTTCCGGTCCTGGAACGGGATGCGGGCGGTGGCGGACTCGGGCACGGCCGGGGGCGACTTGGGATCTCCCCCGTGGTAGATCAGTCTCGCCTGGCCGATGCCGATCGTGTCCCCCTCCGAGAGTTCCTTCTCGAGGGTCCGGGTTCCGTTGACGAAGGTTCCGTTGGAGGATCCGTTGTCAACGACCCTGTACCCGCCCCCCGATCCGCGGACGATCCTGCAGTGGACACGGGAGGCCTGTTCGGTCAGGAGGCGGACGTGGTTTTTCCGGGACCGGCCGACGACGATCTCCGGCTCGTCTAGGGGATGGACTCGCTCGAACCCGAATTCGTTTACCGTCAAGTAAGCCATGGCCGCGATCGAGTATATCGCGGGGAGGAAAGTTCCGTCAACGGGGTCAGATCGCGGGGAGCCATCTTTCTCGTCGGTACCAGGCGGCGGTTTCCGCCAGGCCCTTCGCGAAGTCCGGGTGCTCCAGTTTCATCCCGAGCGCCTTTATTTTCGACGTGTCGTAGACGTGGTCGCCGTAGGTGTAATCGAGCCAGTCCGTGTCGAGAACGATGTCCAGTTCCGGTTTCAGGTTCTTCTCCGCGATGACCTTCTTCCAGGCGGAACGGGTATGGTTTCGCGCGCGTGCCATGAGGGGGTTGGGGACCTTTTTCGCCACGAAGTTCAGCGTTCGGGTGAGTCCTGGGGAGTAGGGGATGTTCGATTTCGGTTCCAGCCCGGTGGCGTGGGCGATGACCTGCAGAAATTCCTCTCCGCGGAGGGGGGTGTCGTCGGCGATATTGAACGCCTCCCCGGGGGCGTCGGGATGTTCGGCCAGGAGAACGGCCGCGCGGGCGACGTCGGTTACGTGGACGTGATGACCCCACGGACCTCCCCTGAAAACCGGGGCGATCTTCCTTCCGCTCTCCCGGAGGAGGGTGAAGAGTCCTAGGTACATCGCGTGGCCATACCTGCTGCGGGGTCCGTAGACGAGGGTGGGACGGATCGCGGTGACGCGCATGCCGTTGTGGCCGTCCAGGGCGAAGGCGGCCTTCTCTCCTTCCCACTTGCTCCGTTCGTAATTTCCCCGGGGACGTTTCGCCGTCGTTTCGTCGCAGGGGGTTTTTACCGGGCGGCCGTAGCTTCCGACCGAGCTGAATTCCACGAACCGTTTTACGCCCGCCCCGGCCGCGGCGCGCGCCATGTGGGTGGTGCCGAGGACGTTGATCCGCGAGATGGTCGACCATTTTACGCCGAAATGGAAGATCGCGGCGGAATGGGCGACGGCGTCGCAATCCCGGACCGCATTTTCCAGGGACGAGGGTCGGGTGAGATCGCTCGGGACGACTTCGGCTCCCTTCTCCCTGCAATGGGTGAAGTTGGCGTTGGCGACGTCCGTGGCACGGACGGTCCAGCCTGCGCGGGTGAATTCGGTCACCAGGTAGGATCCGATGAATCCCCCGGCACCGGTGACGAGCACACGACCCTTGTTCAAGTTCCTTTCCTCCATCGGTCTCCCCTCGGTGCCGGGTGGAATATCACCTTTGGTTTGGAGGCGCAAGAGAAAAGGGGCTTACCCGGGTATGCGGTAGAGGTAGATCGGGGTGGGATAGAACCCGGGAAGTTGGCGGGTCTCCACGGGCGTCCAGCCCGGCATGGCGAAGGCGTGGCTGATCACCAGGCTTCCCGGCCGGAGTTCCCTTTGGCACTTCTCTTTCAACCGCCGCATGATCTCCGGGGAGAGGTAGCAGAAGAGGATGTCCGCTTCGGACAGGTCTTCCCGGAAGAGGTCTCCGCGGCGGAACTCCAGGTTGGGAAGAACGGCGAAAGCGGCGCGGGCACGGGACCAGGTCCAGGGGAGGGGTGACCGTTCCACGCCGACGACCCGGGCGTGGGGATAGAGGCGGGCGAGCGCAACGGCGGTTCCTCCCCAGGCCGAACCCAGTTCGTAGAGGGTTCCCGAAAATCCCTCCGGGAAAAGCGGGAGGATGCCCCGGAGGGTCCACGGCATCGTCGGCATCGGCGGGATGCCCGTGATCATCGTGTAGACCAGCACGAGGACCGGAACGGACAGCGCCAGTCCCAGGAACGCGATGATCAGGAGGGTGGAGGTCATCTCCCCTGATCATAAACCCACCCATAAATGGGGACATTACTATTTGATGGAAAATTAAATAGTAATGTCCCCATTTATGGGTGGGGTCATGGGGGCAAAATTGGGGTTGCAGTGGCGGGGATGTGAATGCATAATCTGCCCATATTCATTATAACATTCGCGCAATATGGGCGCGGGGTTCGAGGCAACAGCAAGGGGCAGGGATGAAGCAGTTCCATAAATTCTGGATCGTGATCGCGGTCCTGGTTCCGTTTCTTTCGCTCTTCTCCGCGTGCGGTCAGAGCGTCTCCAAGGGGGCGCCGCCGGTCACCGTCGTGAAGACCAACCACCAGACCCAGACGGCGGACGGATGGACCCTCGCGCTCCAGCGGTACCAGCGTTCCACGGGACCCGCGTTCCGTGAACCGGTCTTCGTCGCCTCCGGGTACATCGAGAACTCCCGGATTTTCGACGCGGCCCCGAAGCAATCCCTCGTCCACGAGATGGCGCTGGCCGGGCATGACGTCTGGACGTTCGACATCCGGGGGACGGGCGAGAGCGAATCCCCCGAAATCTCCTGGGACAACCTGGAGGTCAATTTCTCCTTCGACTGGACGAATTTCCAGTTCGAGTTTTCCGTGGGAATGAAGGGATGGGAATATTCCATCGACCACTTCGTCCTCTTCGACACCCCCGCGGCGCTGGATTACGTTCTCCAGCAGACCGGAGCTCCGCAGGTGAACGCGGTGGGGCATTCCATGGGCGCGCTCATGCTGTACGGTCTTCTGCAGACGACCGACGCTTCGAAAATCAAGTCCTGCTCGACGGCGGGCGGCATCGGTTACATCGAGCCGGGAACCGACTACCAGAGCCTCTTCGCCGACCTCTTCTACGAGATCGGAACGTTCCTGGCGCCGATCCTCCCCTCCGATTTTCCCCTGCCGCTGAAATGGGCGATCGACGAACTTCTCGGCGACGACCCCTTCCTGTGGTACGGGGCCTGCGTCGCGCTGGACACGGATGCCGGCAAGCTTTTCTGGAACCCGGAAAACGTCAACCCCAACCTGATCTACCAGTTCCTCAAGCATGGACTTCCGAACACGACCACGAATTGTTTCAAGCAGTTCATGGAGTGGGCCGACACGGGAAAATGCGCCCTCCGGGGCGTGGAGATCTCCTCCCAGATGGCCGCGCAGATGGGGCTTGCCGCGAAGGGGTGGCCGGTGCAGGCCACTTCGCAGGGGAATGTCATGGTCGCCAAGGACTACGACGTCACGCAGAACCTCTGGAAAATCTCCCGGCCGGTGCAGATCCTCGCCGGGGGTCGGGACTTCATGTGTCCGAAGGAATTCTGCACACAGGTCTTCAGTCGCATCCAGTCGCCGGAGAAGGAGTTCCTCGAATTGTCGGTCGCCGTGGGGAACTCGGTCGATTTCGGCCATCTCGACATGGCGATGGGCCTCCACGCGCGGAACGAGGTCTACCCGCACGTCATCGGATGGCTGGGCAGACACTCCACGAACCGCTGAGCCTGCGATGCGATCCGCTCTCGTCACGGG
>PVBE012254467.1_pt1 | contig 124631 bp, 125 predicted proteins | sample 1631181 | NCBI WGS metagenome assembly PVBE01 (sample SAMN08397723, study PRJNA350692) | Marine metagenome, whole genome shotgun sequencing project. | isolation source: water | place: Pacific Ocean | collected 2012-04 | reverse complement strand
TGGTGGTGGGGGCGGTCTGGTGGATTCGTCGTCCGCGGAAGCGGCTCCCCTGGCTCCGGGATCAGGTGGGAGGCCACATCGAGGACGGTGTGGTGGAGATCAAGGGCATTCGGATTCTGCCCAAGGCCGGGGGCAAGTTCGAGGCCAGCCTGACTGTGCGCACTCCGGGGTCGGTCAGCGTTCGGACGGGCTCCAAGGGCCTGCGGACGACCGGCGACACCCAGCTTCTCAAGGGCGGGGCGCGAAAGCACATGGCCGGCATCGGGCGCTTCGAGCTGAAGGACCGCCAACTCACGGTCGTCGGGATGGGGCCACCCAAGAGCTTTCTGGAGCGCGTCCGAAAGATCGAGCGGTCCATCGATCGAACCTGGCTGAGCCACTGGCGGGCCGAGGGCCGCGCCCGGGGGCTTCACCTGGACGACGATGATCTGGAGGGGCGCATCCAGGGCATGAAGGTGGACGTGAAGATGCGGGACGGGGAAACGCGGATCCGCGCGCGCGCCTCCCTGAAGCCCTTCGTCGCCATGCACAAGGAGCACGCTGAAGAGGTCCCGGACGCGGCTCCTACGGGTCTGCCCGTGCTGGACATGTGCGTGAGCGTGTCCACGAAGGAGACCCTGGACGAGGGCTTGGTGGAGAAGCTGTTGAAGGTGGTGCACGCCTGGCCCGGCTCGCGGGTCGATCACAAGGGGGTGGTCATGCGCATCCCGGGCCTGGTCACCGAGGGGCTGGGAGAGCGGATCGACGAGGTCGTGGACCTGGCAGAAGCGCTCCGGGAGAAGCGATGAGCCACTGGCGAGAGCTGGTCGCTAGCTGCGTCCTGGGTGGGCGCTGGCTCACCGCCATGGACGTGGCCCAGCCCGCGGCCAAGCTCGCGAAGCGCTTGCTGGATCTGGGCGCCGAGGACGCGATGGCGATCGGTGCCTGTATGGGTACGGGGCCACTCGTCGCTCTGCCCGAGGACCGACTCATCGTCATGGACGTGCGGGCGGAAGGCACGATGGGGGGCATCCGGGCGGGGGAGGCCGCGCTCTCGAATCTGCCGGAAGCGGTTCGGGCGCAGGTGGATGCCTGGGACCCGGAAGGGCGGGCCCGGGTCCTTCGCCCCTTCTACTCGGCGGGGGAGCCGGTGGCGGGCCGCAGGGTGTGGGGAGCGCGTCCCGCCCGCTGGCAGGCCCTGGAGGACAAGGTGGTCATCGACGCCTTCTGGGACGACGCGGGCATCGAGCGCGCGCCCTACCGGGTGGTCTCTCCCGCCGAGGTGCCGGAAGCCGCGCGGTCCCTGGACGCTGGCGCCGGCACGGTCTGGGCGGGGGATGCCCGGGAAGGCTTCAACGGGGGCGCGAGCTACACGCGCTGGGTGCGTGACGGGCGGGATGCGGAGCGGGCGCTGGACTTCCTGGCGCCGCGCTGCGACCGGGTGCGGGTGATGCCCTTCCTGGACGGGCTTCCCTGCAGCATCCACGGCATCGTTGCGCCCGGCGAGGAGCACATCCTCACCCTGCGCCCCATGGAGATGCTGGTCCTGCGTGGGCCCGAGGGCTTCGTCTACTCCGGAGGCGCCGGTCTCTGGCGCCCCGCAGCGGAGGACCGTCAAGCCATGCGAGGGGTCGCACGCCGTGTGGGCGAACACCTGCGCTCGGCCTTCGGCTACCGCGGCGCCTACACCGTGGACGGGGTGCTCACCGAGCGGGGCTTCCTGCCCAGCGAACTCAACCCCCGCTTCGGGGCGGCGCTGACGCCCTACGTGGACGAGGACATCCCGCTGGTCCTGTTGGTCTTCGCCATGGTCGAAGGCCTGCGCCTGGACTGGCGGCTGGAGGCTCTGGAGGAGTGCCTGTTGCAGCGCTCGGAGGAGCCGAAAGACACCTGGTGTGGCCTTCCCATGGCCATGCCGGTGGAGGAGGAGCGCACGATGGAGGTGGTCTTCGACCCCCTGGCTCGTCCCGCACGGGAGGGCGAGCCCCCCCACGCCAAGGTGGTCCTCGGACCCTCGTCGGGGGGGAGCTACATGCGCATGGGCTTCCTGCCCGACCACACGCCGGTGGGACCCTCGCTGGCCCCGCGCGTGGCCACCCTGGTGGAGCTCCTCCGCAGCCGGTGGGGGCTTCCCGTGGGCCCCCTCGAGCCGGCTCCCTCGCTGCGCTGAGACTCAGCTCAGAGAGCGGTTGAACCACACCCAGAACATGCTGGCCACCCCCGCCAGGTTCATGGCGATGCCCAGCAGGGTGAACTGCTTGCGGCTGTACTGGCCGCTTCCGTGCAGCAGCAGGTCCACGAGCAGCAGGGGCGTGGCCGCCAGCAGGAAGCCGCCGAGCACCCAGTCGCCGAAGTGGAGCCCCACGATGAGCCCCTCGGTCACGATCACCGCGACGACCAGGAGCTTGGAGGGGATGGCCCCGATGAAGGTGGCGGTGGTCACTCGGCCGGCGTCGCGGTCGGGTTGGATGTCCATGATCTCGCCCATCAGCTGCGCATGGACGCAGAAGAAGGCCAGGTAGACCAGGGCCAGGGTCGAGGGCATGGGCAGCTCGTTGAGCCAGGCCCCCAGCACCACCACCAGCAGGTAGCCGAGAGGGTTGATCAGGTCGAAGGGAGGCCGTCCCCGCAGCCCGCCGACCTTCAGGTTGTAGGTGGCGTTGACCGCCACCAGCCCGGCGAAGACCAGCAGCATCCGCCAGCCGTCCAGGGCGATGAAGGCCACCAGGAAGGGCAGCTGCGCCGCCACGATCCAGGGGGGCAGCCGAGCCAGCTGCTCGCGCGTTCCGCGAGCACCGAAGAGCCAGCTGTCCTTGCGCGGGTTGTCCTGGTCGATGTCCACGTCGACGATGTCGTTCCAGCCGTAGACCAGCAGGTTCAGCGGCCAGGTCACGTAGATCAGCCCGAGCCACCACACCGGGCGGTCGAGCATGTACTCCCCGGCTGCGGGAAGGACGTACAGCCAGACCGTCTGGAACCACAGCCCGGGTCGGCTGACCTTGAGTTGAAATTCTCCGAACATGCTCTGGACCAAACCCTTCACACGAGGGTGGCAGGATGGCACCTGCTGGTGCGAAGGAGTCCCCTGTGCTGCTGCTGTCCCTGGCCTGCTTGTCCGGTTCCATCGTCCTCGACCCCGTCGACACCGGCTCTTCCCTGGTCGATGACCCCATCGAGGATCCCGTAGAGGAGGAGGAAGGACCCTCCAACGCGCTCTCGGAGGCGATGACGACCGAAGGCCTGATGCGTCACCTCGAGGCCTTCCAGGCCATCGCGGACGAGTCCAACGAGACCCGGGCCTGGACCACCCAGGGCCACCAGGACAGCCGCGAGTACATCATCAAGCAGCTGGAGCAGGCGGGCTACGAGGTCGAGGAGAAGGTCTTCGCCTACGAAGAGTGGCTGATCACCCAGTCCGAGCTTCTCGTGGACGGCGAGGAGCTGGACTACGCGGTCTTTGACGGCAGCGCCACGGGCGACATCGAGGGCTCCGTCGTGTCGGTGGACCTGATGCTGCCACCGGGGGAGCAGGAGAACAGCAGCACCAGCGGGTGTGAGCCCGACGACTTCACGGGCTTCCCCTCGGGGGCCATCGCCCTGATCCAGCGCGGGAGCTGCACCTTCCTCGAGAAGGTCGAAAACGCTCAGGACGCGGGCGCGGTGGGCGTGATCATCTTCAACGAGGGGCAGCAGGGCCGCCGGGGAATCGTCGAGGGCACCACCGGCGAGTTGGTGGACGTGCCCGTGGTGGGGATCTCCTTCCAGGACGGGGCTGCACTGGCCGAGCTGTCCGCCTTCGCCAGCATCCTCATCGAGGGCGAGCTGGAGAGCTGGGACCTGGTCAACGTGGTGGCGGAGACCCCGGGCGGGCAGGACGACTCGGTGATCCTCATCGGTGCCCACCTGGACAGCGTTCCCGCGGGGCCGGGCATCAACGACAACGGCAGCGGCAGCGCGCTGGTGTTGGAGATGGCCCTGCAGATCGCCGAGCTGGGTCTGGAGCCCGAGAACCGGGTGCGCTTCGCCTGGTGGGACGGCGAGGAGTACGGTCTGCTGGGCAGCATCGAGTACGCGGAGAACCTGCGCGACCAGGAGGTCGACGAGATCCTCGCCTACCTCAACTTCGACATGGTGGCCTCCCCCAACGGCATCCCCTTCCTCTACGACGGAGACGCCAGCAACACGGGCCTGGACTTCGGGGGCCGGCCGGCTCCTGCCGGCAGCGACATCGTGGAGTGGATCCAGCAGGAGTGGTACGACGGCCGGGCTCTGCAATACAGCGAGGTCAGCCCGGACATCCCCAGCGACAGCTGGTGGTTCCTGGCGAACGACGTCCCTCTGGGTGGGACCTTCACCGGCGCCGACTCCGTCAAGAGCGTGCAGGAGGCCAATGTCTTCGGTGGGTCCGCAGGTGAGCCCTACGACAGCTGCTACCACCAGCGCTGTGACAGCTTGGACAACCTGGACGAAGAGCTCTTCCTGATGGTCGCCCGATCCTCGGCCTACATGACCGAGGAACTCATGATGCGGACCGACTCCCTCAACTGAGGGGCCTGTCGGCCGTTAGCATCGGGGGGTGAGACTGCGTCCCCATCAGCGTGCTCGGGTGGAGTTCCTGCTGCGCGAGGGCACCCGCGAAGCCGCTGAGGAGGCCCACGCGCTGGCACGCAACGACGGGGACCTGCACCTGCGCGTCCACCTGGCTCTGGCGCGTCTCGCCTTGCGGGAGGGGCGTCGGCAGGAGCTGGGCTTTCAGCTCTGGCAGGCACTGATGGCTCCCTCCGCCAGCTTTGTGCGCCGGCGTGCAGGCTACCGGCCGGAGCAGCCCAACGAGGGTGGGCTTTGGCAGACCTGGAAGGCGCGGCCGGAGCGATCTGGAGAGCCCGGATGAGGCCGGAGGCTCCTGTATACCGGGCCGCCGACCACTGCTATAGTCGCTCGCCACACTCATTTATTGAAGAGCGACAATGCTTCTTTTCGCACTCACTTTACCCTCGCTGAGTACGGGCTGTATCGCCTCCACGTTCGCCGTCTCCAGCACCATCGATCAGGTCGTCATGGGATACGACCCCTACCTGTCTCGCAAGGTAGGCACGCGCATCAGCGACCCCGTCGTCGCAGAGTTTGTGCCGACCGTCGCCCACGTGGATGACGAGGGCGTCACCATCTCGGTGAGCAGCACCGACTTCTGCGACCAATCCGATCGGTATCTGAACCTCTACCAGTCCGCTGGCGGCGACAACTGGGTCACCTACCTGGGAGAAGAGTTGTCGGGCTACCCCTACCTGGACTGGCTCATCTACCAGGCCTTTGACGTCGCGGTGGTGGGTTTGGTGATCGGTGGCGTCTGGCTGGCGGCCCAAGAAGACCCGGAGATCACCTTTGACGCTGAGGCGTGGGGCCAGCGCGCCAAGATCCTGGGCGCCATCGACGCCGGCGCTGCGGGGCTGATGTTCGTCACCAAGTACCCCCCCATCCCGATCCGAACGAAGAAGACCTCCGTTGTGTTTTGCGGAACGGGGCCCGATCTCTCTCTCCCGACCACGCGTCCGGCGCTCGAGCTGGATGAGGTCCAGGCCGAGTTGCTGTCCGCCGACGCCCTGCTGAGCCTCGAGACGCTCCCGGGCGACACCGTGGTGCTGCCCAGCGAGGAGCCGGAGGGAGAGAGCCAGAGCATGGACGCGAACAACGCCTTCCACGTGAGCGCGGACCAGCTCGGACTGCCGCTGCTCAGCGCGGGTCCCGCCGCCTCGTCCGACGTGCTGTCCTTCACGGTCTCCGCCGTCCGTTCGTTCAGCGAGACCCTTCCCGCCGGAAGCACCGTCCCCAACCACCTGACGATCAGCCAGGAGCAGTTGGGCGCCTTCGGAGACCACTGGCGCTGCGCCGGCCTGGAGGTCGAGGGAGGGACCGAGGCCCTGGCGCAGTGGGGGTCCATCCCCACCGGTCTGCTCCTGGGACGGCTACAGCCGATCTGCCCGGAGACCACCGAGCCCCTGGTCGCGGGCTTCTGCGAGGACGGCATCGAGACCGCGGGCCACCTGGGTTCTACCGACCCCTCGCTGGACGACAGGGTGTCTCCCTCGGAGGTGCTCGCCCTGGCCCAGTCCTACAACGCGCCCTGCGACCAGTCCGAGCACTGGATTCCGGTCGCTGATTTCCAGATCGGGGCCCTGCTGGCCACCCTGCCCCAGACGCACATCGGGATCAATGACGTGGACTTCGGCGAGTCCCTGGTTCTCGAGTGGGCGCCGCTGGTGGGGGACGAGTGGGCCTCTGCCACCCGCGTGAAGCTCACCGAGGCGGTCTTCGACCACCTGGTGAACCCCCCGGATCAGGACGACGACGATCTCGTGGGCTTCGACGCGCTGAAGGCTGCCGCCACCCTGGTCGACTCCCGGAAGGAGCTCTTCCCGGAGAAGTGGGAGACCAAGCGAAAGGACACCGTCCGCAAGCACACGAACGAGCTGGTGAAGGCGCGCACGTCCTCGGCCATCAAGCTGGCCAAGGACGCGGTGCCCATGGAAGACAGCTTCACCAGCTCCCACGAGTGGGTGGAGGAGCTGACACCGCTCCTGGGAGAGCCCTGGGCCACCAAGCAGACCAAGTACATCGACGGCAAGCACAAGACCTACACCAGCACCCTGGCGCGGGCCGTCAAGGCGAAGGAGGCCAAGAAGAAGCAGGAGTACAACCGCTGCGTGAGCCTCTGCCGCCAGGTGCGGGTCACCGGGGACCGGACCACCTACCGGTGTTCCCTTGCCTACGACCCCTACAACTGCATCTACTACCAACCCGGCGAAACGAGCTGTACCGACTGGGGCGTCTCCGGCAACATCATGTACGCGCCCAACACGACCATGGAGATGGCGGGCTACATCGTCTCGGGCTGCAAGGGCCTGTTGAAGTAGCTCAGAGCAGCTGACGCAGCTTCTCGGCGGTCTCGCCCTCCAGGCCCTCGAGCAGCTGGGTGACGTTGCGCCGCATGCGCTCCCGGCGCTCGACCAGCTCCTTCTTCACCCGCGCACGCTTGCGGTGGTTGCCCTTGTCCAGAAGGTAGGAGGCGGTGAGCCAGCCCGTGGCGCCCAGGGTGATGCAGAGCCCGATGCCGGGCAGCACCCCCGCCGTCATGCCCACGGCGGCCAGCGCTCCGAGCAGGCCCTTGGCCCCCAGGCCGATCAGCGAGCCGGAGAAGTAGAGGGCCGCCCCGGGCACGCCGACGGCGCTCATCGACAAGGCGGCGGTCTTGACGCGCTCCACCTGCTCGTCGTCCTCCAGGTTCTCGTCGCGGATGCGGCGGACCTCCCAGACGAACTCCTCGATGGCCAGGCCCTGCTCGCGGGTGATGTCCAGCGCTTCCCGCACCCGGCGCATGGCCAGCTTCTCGGAGAGCTCGTAGTCCTCGTCCGCCAGGACCACGTCGGTCAGGTGCATCACCACGCCGTAGCGCAAGGGCTGGCTGCCCCGGGCCAGCACGTCCAGGCAGTCCTCGATCTGGGGAGGCTCTAGCAACCAGTCACGGACCTGGATGCGGCCCTCTGGACTGACCGCGTCCAGCTCCATGGCCTGGAGCACCAGGCCCAGCTCCTCGGCCTGGGTGTTGCCGTCGGCCTGGGCCATGGACAGCAACAGCCCGTAGAAGGCGAGCTGTTGCTCCTCGGGCAGGCTGCGGAAGTCGAAGCTGGCCATACAGGGGGTCTAACCGCGGGCTATGGTGTGCCGCCCTGGAGGTCCCCTTGTTGATCCTGATTGCACCCGCTCTGGCCTGGGAGAGCCCACCCGCCGAGGTGGTGCTGATGGACGAGACCAACCTCTTCGAGTCCCTGGCGGTCAACACGGGTTGGCTGCCGGGCAACAGCCCGGTGGAGGTGGCCTTCGAGATCACCTCCAGCGGCGGCAGCTGGGTGGAGATGGAAGGCGAGAGCTTCCTGGTCTGGCCCGAGAGCGTGACCCACGGCTACGAGCCCGAGCCCGGCACGGGGCTCTTCGAGCTGGACGCCGAGATCGGTGCGGACGTCCTGCTCAAGGTGGACGCGGGCGGGATCTACTACGAGGGGCCGATCAGCTCCGTGGTTCAGGTCTTCGAGGACGAGGTGGAGTTCGACCCCTGGCTGTTGGACGACGGCACGGGCGAGCCTGTGTGGGTGGAGACCGCGAGCCCGGGGCAGGACACCGTGCTGGTCTCGCAGAGCTTCACCATCACCACGGGCGTGAGCGTCTACGTCGAGGTGGACTGGCGCACCGACGTCCAGGCCGCCTTCACCGGCGTGCGCTTCGACAGCAACGGCAGCATCATCGACACCGAGGGTCAGACCGAGCTCTTCGACCCGCCCGATGACGGCCTGCTGGTGCTGGACTCCGTCTTCACCGGCCGCTACCGCACCGCTCTGGGCCTGGTGCTCGTGCCCCGCTTCGGGGTGTGCGTGGAGTTCATCGGCTGCACGGACATCGCGGCCTTCGATGTGCCCATCGACATGCTCGAAGACGACTTCGACAAGGACTTCGAGCCCCAGATCATCGAACACGGCACGCCGGTGCTGGGGGTGGACACCGAGACCTGCGACTTCGGCAAGGTCGCGTTGGGCCAGATCGCACACTGCGAGATCGCTCTCGCCAACCTGGGTGGCTTCGACGTCGAGGGCTCCGCGGGGATCCTGGGCGCCGGGGAGTTCACGATCTGGCCGGAGGACCTGCTCGCGCGGCCCGACACCGTGGACGGCATCACCGTCACCTTTGCGCCCACCTTCGAGGGCGAGCAGAGCGCGAGCCTGATCCTGAACACCAGCGATCCCAGCAAGGACGCTCTGGACATCTCGCTGGTCGGGGTCGGCTTCGACGACCAGGCGATCACCGTCATCACCAGCGAATCGGGTGTCTGTGGCTGCGCTTCCGATGGGGGAGCCCCGGGGCCGGCCTGGGCCCTGGTCTTGCTCGGCGGGCTGGTCGCTCGTCGCCGCGGACTCAGAGCGGCGTCAGACTGAGCCCCTCGTCGAGGGCAACCTGCACCGGAAGATTGCCTCCCTCCGGCAGTCCGAGCAGGTCGGGCCAGCCGCAGATCAACTGACCCCAGTGGCCCCCGGAACCCGGCGGATTGGACAGCACCAGGTCCGGTCCGTAGTCCGCCTCGAACCACACCATCGCTCCGCCGATGGGGCCCGCATCCTGGGTCTGCAGCATCACGGTCTTGGGCTGAGGGCGCTCCGCCGAACCCACCGAAAGGTCGTAGACCAGCGTGGGGGGGCCGCAGGTCTTGCCCATGCCGAGGTGACGGTAGGCGCCGGGCGCCGCCAGTGCCTGGAGGATCGGGTTCAGGTCCAGGTCGTGGTCCTGGCTCAGCGTGCGCAGGGCGGTCAGGGCGTCGCGTTTCTCGTCCGCGCTGCCCGGGTCGCGCACCAGGGCGGCGTAGACCCGAAGGCGGTGAGGCTCCACCGGACCCCAGTCCGCCGCGGCCTGCATGGCGTCCAGCACCTGCTCCTGGAAGGGAGCGGCGTTCAGCAGCTCCGAGAAGGCCAGGTCCACGGGTCTGGGCGCCAGGTCCTGGACGCAGCCCTGAAGAACCGTGACCCGGTCCTCAAGGCCGTTGGCTCGCACCAGGGCCCGCGCGGTGTCGACCAGCGGTGTGGGCTCCACGGCGTAGACCTGCCGGGCGCCCAGGCGGGCGGCGATACAGGCCAGCAGGCCCGTTCCACAACCCACCTCCAGCACCCGAGCGCCAGGGGCCCGCTGGCGGAGCAGTTCCACCAGGAGCTGGTTTCGGGGATGGTCGCTGAGCAGCCGGATGTGCTCCCAGGGGTCCTCGAAGCCGCTCAGATCCAGGGGCTCAGCCCTCGACCTTGGCGATGGCGTCCGCCGCGTTCATGCCACCGTGGATGATGGCCAACAGGCCCGGAAGATAGCGGTCCATCTGCATGACGTTGGCGTAGACCACGTTGCGGGCCAGCTCGAAGGGAAGTTCGGAGCCCTCGACATCCACGCTGGTCTTGAAGCGGATCTCGCCGTCGTTCACATCCAGCTCGAAGTTGCCGATGTGCAGGCCGTAGTTGGCCCGATGCACGAACTCGCCCACCGCTCCGATCAGCTCCATGGGGGCGTTGACTGGAGAGATGCTGTAGAACATGAACTGCTGTTGCGTCTCGGCGGCGTAGGCAAGACAGGTCCAGCGCCCGGCTTCGCCCTTGAAGCCGGTGAGCAGTGTGCCGCCCATGCGCCCTGGGCTGTAGGCCCAGTCGTCCTGCTTGAAGAAAGCCTCGATGCCTTCCTGGATTCGACCCATGGGTCAACTCTCCTTTCGTGATGGGCGTCCTGTATCACACCAGGGCGAGCAGGACTCCGGCCGCGACCGCGCTGCCAATGACCCCCGCGACGTTGGGGCCCATCGCGTGCATCAGCAGCAGGTTTCGGGCGTCGGCTTCCTGTCCGACCTTGTTGACCACCCGGGCCGCCATCGGGACCGCGCTCACTCCGGCCGCGCCGATCAGCGGGTTGATCTTCTGCTTGCTGAAGAGGTTCATGCCCTTGGCCAGGAGCACCCCTGTGGCGGTTCCGATGCAGAAGGCCACCAGGCCCAGTGCCAGGATTCCCATGGTCTCCGCGGTGAGAAACTTGTCCGCAGCGAGCTTGGAGCCCACCGCCAGCCCCAACACGATGGTCACGATGTTGATCAGCTCGTTCTTCGCGGCGCCGGACAGGCGGTCGGTGACGCCGCTCTCCGTCAGCAGGTTGCCGAAGCAGAGCGCGCCGATGAGCGGACAGGCTTCGGGGAGCAGAATGATGCAGGTGATCAACACGATGAGCGGGAAAGCGATTCGCTCGACGCGTCGTACGGGCCGCAGCTGCTTCATGGGGATGCGGCGCTCTTCCTCGGTGGTGAGGGCGCGCATGATCGGAGGCTGGATGATCGGGACCAGCGCCATGTAGGAGTAGGCGGCCACCGCGATCGCACCCAGCAGATCGGGTGAGAGACGGCTCGCCAGGAAGATGGCGGTGGGGCCGTCGGCGCCTCCGATGATGCCGATGGCGGCTGCATCCTGCAGGCTGAAGCTGAGCCCGGTGTACTCGTTCAGGGCCAGGGCACCGAGCAGGGTAGAGAAGATGCCGAACTGGGCGGCGGCGCCCAGCAGGGCGGTCTTGGGGTGCGCGATGAGGGGGCTGAAGTCTGTCAGCGCTCCCACCCCCATGAAGATCAGCAGGGGGAAGAGCCCGTTGCTGACCCCCGCCGCGTAGAGGATGCCGAGAAAGCCGTCGGGGCCCGCGATCTCCGCCACGGGCACGTTGGCCAGGATGCCGCCGAAGCCGATGGGCAGGAGCAGCAGGGGTTCGAAGTTCTTGGCGATGGCCAGGTACAGCAGCAGTCCGCAGATGCCCAGCATCGCCAGCTGTCCCAAGCTGAAGTTGGCTGCGCCGGTGCTCGCGAGGAGGTCGGTGAGCTCGGTCAAGTCAGGACCACCAGGGTCGCGCCGGCGGCGACCTGTTGTCCCTCACCCACGGGGATCTCGGCCACCGTGCCCGCCTGGGGCGACACCACGTCCATCTCCATCTTCAGGGCCTCGACCTTGAGCAGGGGCTGTCCCTCGCTGACCTGCTGACCCACGCTGACCAGGTGGTTGAGGACCTTGCCCGGCATCTCGGCCTTGACGGGAGTCCCGGTGGTTGTGGTCGTGGTTTCCGTGTCCAGCGAGCCTTCTGCTGGGCCGATTCGCACGTCCAGCGCCCGGCCGTCCACGATGGCTTTCTCGCCGTCGAAGCGCACCTCGAACGTGCGGCCTCCGACCTCGACCCGGTAGGCAGCGGGGGAGCCGACGACGTCCTCCTTCTTCTTCTTCTTCTCCTTCTTTCGGACCGCTATGGTCCTGTCGCCTTGAAGGAACGCGATGCCCTTCTCGGCCAGGGAAGCGGCGATGAAGAGGTTCTCTTCGGTGACCGGGAGCCCCGCCGCCTTCAGGCGCTCCGTAGCGGGGCCACGGCCCTTGGTGGGGTCCTCGTCGTTGATCTCACGGGGATCCCGGGTGGTGGGCTCCAGGCCCAGTTGTTTCGCGGCCAGGGCGACAACGTCCGGGTCGGGTGGTCGCGGCGTCTTGCCGAAGTAGCCCAGCACCATCTTTCCGTAGCCTTCCGCGATGCGCTGCCACCGGCCGAACACGGCGTTGTTGAAGGCCTGCTGGAAGTAGAACTGGCTGACCGGTGTCACGCTGCTGCCGAAGCCGCCTCGAGCCACCGCCTCCCGCATCTCGCGGATGACCTCGGGGTAGCGGCTCAGCATGCCGTTGTCCCGCATCATCTGGGTGTTCGCCGTCAGGGCGCCACCGGGCATGGGCGAGAAGGAGATGACCGGCTCCACAGCCTTGGCCTCGGGGGGCATGAAGTAGTCCTTCATGCAGTCCTTGAAGACCTCTTCGGCGACGAGGACCTTGTCGATGTCCAGGTCCAGGTCGTAGTTCGAGCCGCGCAGCGCCTGCCACATCGTGACCACATCGGGCTGGGCGGTGCCGCCGCTCATCGGCGCCATGGACAGGTCGATGCCGTCGGCGCCGCCGTCCAGAGCGGCGCGGTACTGAATCACCGAGATGCCAGCGGTCTCGTGGGTGTGAAGACGGATGACCGTTCCTTCTGGAAGGAGCTTCCGCGCCTGGCTCAGGCTGTCGTAGATGATGGCCGGGGGTGTGGTTCCCGAGGCGTCCTTGAAACAGACGCTGTCGAAGGGCACCTGGTGGTCCAGGATGTCCCGCAGCACGCTGATGTAGAACTCCGGCGTGTGCCCACCCTCGATGCCGGGAGGAAGCCCCATCAGCGCGATGACGACCTCGTGCTTGAGACCGGCATCCGTGATGCACCGACCGCTGTAGGCCAGGTTGCGGACGTCGTTGAGCGCGTCGAAGTTGCGGATGGTCGTCATGCCGTGCTTGAAGAACATCTCGGCGTGCAGCTGGATGATGTCGCTGGACTGGCTGTCCAGACCGACCACGTTGACCCCGCGGGACAGGGTCTGCAGGTTCGTTTCCGGGCCGGCGGTTGCCCGGAAGCTGTCCATCATGTCGAAGGCGTCTTCGCCACAGTAGAGGTAGGGCACCTGGTAGCGGGCCCCACCGCCGGCCTCGAAGTGGGTGAAGCCGGCCTCTCGGGCGGCCTCCAGCGCGGGGAGGAAGTCCTCGGTGAAGACCCGGGCGCCAACACAGGACTGAAAGCCGTCACGGAACGCGGTGTTCATGACCGCGACGCGTTTCTTCATCGTCCTCTCTCTCTCTCGCGTTGAGCGGCTGCCAGGGCCACAGCGACCAGCACGTCCGCATCCCCTGGTGCCAGGGACGGCTCGTCGTCGTTGGGCAGACGAGCGAAGACAGCCGCTGCCGCGTGCATCAGGGCGACCAACAAGGCGAGCATGGCGAAGACGGTGCTCATGCCCACGACCATCAGCCTCAGGCCTTCGTCGAGCATGGCGAAGGGTAGCACTCCCGTGCCCCGGGGGTCAGAGCTGGAGCAGGGAATCCTCGGTGACGGCGAAGACCTGCTCGAAGCTCCATCGCTCGTCGCCCAGTCTCAGCCTTCCATCCACCGGGCCGTAGTACTGGTTGAAGTCGGCTTCCACCAGCCAGGCACTGCGCTGCTCACGGCGGTGGAAGCGGGGTTCGAAGTGCAGATCGACCCCGTCTCCTGTCGATTCGGGGGTGAAGATGCGCCAGGGACCGCTCGTGCGCTGGTCGTCGGCGCTGTATTCGAAGCGGGCATCGGGCAGCTTGAGCACCCGGCCATCCAGCCAGACGATGTACTTCTTCGACTCCACCACGGGCCTCGCCCGATCCGGAATGTCGCGGGCAATCTGGAGTCCGATCGGCGCCCGGTGTCCGTCGGACTCGCGCACGGCCTCGCCGACCATGGCGATCCAGTTCCAGCCCTGCAGCCCCCGCTGATGGCCCATGGTGCGGTCGTAGGTCCCGTAGCAGGGGGGGAGCTCGATCACGGTGTCGCCGATGGTGAGGACACCGAAGCGAAGGCGCACGCAGCCGTACCACTGCAAGCTCCCGCGGCCGCGGTGGAAGCCGGTGCACTGGATCATCGGCGGACCCAGGGTGTGCTCTGCCACCCCGGTGAGGTGCAGGTTCTCGGCGTGTACCGAGAAGCGGAACTGCCGGTCGTCCGGGCTGACTGCGATGACCGACTGGCTGTCGCGGTCCGTGAAGTGGCGCTGGTCCTCGCTCACCTCCACGCCTCCGACGAGCAGTCGGGTCAGCGAGGAGTGGTCGAAGGTCCCGGTCTGCTTGTTGGCGACCAGGATCGCGGTGTTCGTGGCGCGGGTGAAGTCGGCCACGTTGAAGATGATGAAGTGCTCGGGACAATCCAAGGTGAAGTGAAACCAGCGCTGGAAGGCCATCTCGAAGGCGCTGCTGTCCTCGAAGTTCAGCACCTCCGGCGCGGCCGTGAACCAGCCCGGGGTGTAGGTTCCGTCCTCGCCCACCACCCGCTCGGGCGGGGCCCGCTGGGCGAGGTAGTCGACCTTCCGATCGAGCACATCGGGGGTGTGCCCGACCGCGGCGTCGAGGAGGTCAATGATCCGTGGCATGCGCTACGCTGATTATCGGTCTGGACATGGCCATGGGCATTGTCACCTTCATTGTTGCTGCGAATGCCTCGGAGCCGCTGCTCCTGGCCGAGGATCGCCTGCCCGATTTCTCATGGGCTGGCTACCGCGGTGGAGAGGAGCCGGGCTGGCCCGAGCCGACCGCCAGTGTCCTGGACTTTGGCGCGGTGCCCGACGACGGGCTCAGCGATGCCTCGGCCTTCCAGGAGGCGATGCAGGCGGGCGGCGTGATCCTGGTTCCGGAGGGCAGCTACCTGATCGACCAGGTCGTGCGCGTGGAGCGCAGCGACGTGATCCTGAGGGGCGAGGGCGAGGCGGTGCTGGACTTTCCGGCACCGCTGGAGGAGCTCATAGGCGAGGCGGCGCAGTGGAGCTGGAACGGTGGGCTCTTCTGGGTCTCACCCACCGAGAGCTCCTCTGTGATCGAGGTGCTCGACGGCAGCTGGAGCCGAGGCGAGGTCTTTCCCCACGCCGGCGTGCTGGTGCTGACCGATGACGACGACCGCAGTCTCGGGCGTCACCTCCACAACGATCAGGAAGAGCCCGGCGACTGTGAGTGGCAGCAGGTGATCACCTTGGCCTGGCCCACCGACGGCGTGCAGCCCCTGCGCTTCGACGTGCGGCCCGAGTGGACCCCGACCTTGTACAGCGACACGGCGCTGCGGGAGATCGGCTTCGAGCGGCTGACCTTCCGATTCCCGGACGAGGACTACCCCGGGCACCTGGACGAGCGCGGCTACAACGGCATCTTCTTCGAGGGTGGGGTGCGGGACTCCTGGGTGAGGGAGTTGACCTTCATCAACGCCGACAACGGCGTGCTCACCGACCAGCGGAGCAAGAACCTGCTGGTCGCGGACATTCGCTTCGAGGGCCGCATGGGCCACCACGGCTTCAACGTGGCCTACACGGCGGACAGCCTCTTTCGCGACGTGCACTTCGAGCAGGACCACTTCCACTCCATGACGGTGGACCACAAGTCCAACGGCAACGTCTTCATGCGCTTCAGCGCGGCGGAGGGCCTGGAGCTGGAGATGGACCACCACCGGGACAGCCCCTTCGAGAACCTCTTCACCAGCTTCTCGGCCACGCCGAACTTCATCAACGGAGGCTCCTGGTGCGCGGGGGTGCCCGGCGGGGCGCGCAACACCTTCTGGGGCCTTCCCGGACCGCTCTTCGAGCCCTACTGGAGCAACGTCCAGACCAACCTGGTGGGTTCCTACGAGAGCCCCGACAGCATGACCATCGACCAGGAGTGGGTGGAGAACCTGGAGTCGGTGGAGCCGCGCAACCTGTACCTGGCGCAGCGCGCCGAGCGGCTGGGCCTGAGCTACGAGGACACCGGCCTGGACCAGCCCGACGACGAGGCGGAGGCCGAGGACTGCGGTGGCTGTGGGGGCAGCGCGGCCTGGCTGCTGGTGCTGGCGGCCGCGGGGAGCCGTCGCAGGCGAGGCGGGCCGGCCGCCTGAGGGATCACGGGGCCAGGGGAGGGCAGCCCAGCTCGGCCAGCGCGGCGTCCGCCTCTTCCTCGCTGGGGTACCAGCTGAGCAGCACCCGCGGATGGTCCTCGAACAGGGCTCGGGAGGTGGTGTAGACCCGGGTGACGAAGCGGGTGGCCTTGTCCTGCATCAGCCCGTGGCCCTCGCTCCGCTCCGGGACCCGCTTCAGCCGAGCGCAGCCGTCGCGGGCGAGATCCGGCTGGACCCGCCACAGCCCGTCCGGGGTGCGCAGGAAGATGCTGGGCGGCCCGTGCAGGGCCAGCTCTTCGTCGTAGGGGCTGCAGAAACGCATCGCTCGCTCAGCGCTTGATGGCGGATCGTCCCAGGTACCGTGCCGCGTTTCCGAGCTCTTCCTCGATGCGGAGCAGCTGGTTGTACTTGGCGATGCGGTCTGTCCGCGACAGGCTTCCGGTCTTGATCTGGCCCGTGTTGGCCGCCACCGCCAGATCCGCGATGGTGGTGTCTTCGGTCTCGCCGCTGCGGTGGCTGATCACGCAGGTGTAGGCGTTCTTGTGGGCCAGCTCGATGGCGTCCAGGGTCTCGCTCAGGGTGCCGATCTGGTTCACCTTGATCAGGATGCTGTTGGCGACGCCCTGTTCGATGCCGCGGGCCAGGCGCGTGGTGTTGGTGACGAAGAGATCGTCGCCCACCAGCTGGACCCGCTCCCCCAGGGTCTTCGTGGCGGCGACCCAGCCATCCCAGTCGTCTTCGGAGTGGCCGTCCTCGATGCTGACCAGCGGGTAGCGCTCGATCCACTCGGCGTAGAGGCTGGTCATGTCGGCCGCGCTGCGCTTCTCGCCGCCGAAGGTGTAGGCGCCGTCCGCGTGGAACTCGGTCGCCGCCACATCGAGGGCGAGAACCACCTGCTCGCCCACCGAGTAGCCGGCCTTGTCCACCGCCTCGACGATGAGCTTCAGGGCTTCCTCGTTGCTGGCCAGGTTGGGGGCGAAGCCGCCCTCGTCACCCACCGACGTGTTCAGGCCGCGGCCCTTGAGCACTCCCTTGAGGGTGTGAAAGACCTCGGCGCCGCAGCGCAGAGCGTCGCTGAAGCGCTCGAAGCCGACCGGCACGATCATGAACTCCTGCACGTCGACGTTGTTGTCGGCATGAGCCCCGCCGTTGACCACGTTCATCATGGGCACCGGCAGCGTGCGGGCGTTGGTGCCGCCGATGTAGCGGTAGAGCGGCTGGCCGAGGGATCGCGCCGAGGCCCGGGCCACCGCCATGGAGACCCCCAGCAGCGCGTTGGCGCCCAGGTTGCGCTTGTTGGGGCTGCCGTCCAGCTCCACCAGCAGCCGGTCGATGGCGGCCTGGTCCGTGCTCTCCGCCCCGATCAGGTGGTGCCCCAGGGTCTCGTTGACGTGGCCCACCGCGCGTCCGACGCCCTTGCCGCCCCAGGCCCGGCCTCCGTCGCGAAGCTCCACGGCCTCGTGTTCGCCGGTGGAGGCGCCGGAGGGCACGATCGCGCGTCCGACGACGCCGTCGTCCAGGCCCACTTCGACCTCGACGGTGGGGTTGCCTCGGCTGTCCAGGACCTGGCGGGCGTGGACCTCGAAGATGGCGGGCATGGGTACCTCCTGGGCCTCAGGCCTTAGCTGGAGATGACCGTCAGGACACGCAAAAAGCACGACCCTGTCACGCGTGCTCGGACCCGTGCAGCGGGATAGGCCCTTCGGCCGAGGACTCCCCGAATGCGCAAGCTGATCCTGCCTCTATTGCTCGCCCTGCCCACCCTGGCCATCGCGGACAGTGTCCGCGAGTACGAGTGGGATGACCACAAGCCCACCTTCGGCTGGGTCTTCCCCGATGCCCTGTGGTCCCAGCCCGAGGCTGTACTTCTTCGCAAGCGCGTAGTGGAGGTTCCGCTCTACGACTGCGGCCAGACCCACTGCATCAAGGTGCTGATGGGCGACGAGGAACTCCTGCTGGAGTTGGGCCTGGGCGCAGGCGTTGCGCTCAAGGAAGGCGTTGTGGAGAAGGTCAGGCGTCGCAATCTCCGGCACGCACAGCCCTACGAGGTGGCCACGGTGGACCTGGCCGTTGGTGATGCCGGCTTCGGGGGCCTGAAGGTCTTAGCGGGAGTGAAGGGTGCGGGGGGCCACGATGGTCAGTTTGGTCTGGGTACCTTTCCGAACCTGTCGGTGGCGGTGCTGCCCAGTCAGGGTGTGCTGAAGCTGGCGCCGGCGGGCACCGACCTGCTCTCCGAGGTGGACGGTGCAAGGCTGTCCTACCACTCGGACCCGCATCGGGTCGTCAAGGACGGCGGCAAGCACCTGCTGTACCCACATCCCATAGTGCTGGAGGGCACTCTGGATGGCCAGTCGGTGGCGGTCCTGCCCATTGCCGGCACCAGCCTCATCGCCGAGGACGCCTTGGGCGATCGCTCCCCTGACTGGGAGAACGGTGCGACCCGCTTGTACGGACTGGACCTGGTCCTGGGAACTCAGACCGTGTCCACCTTCGCGACCGCGACATACCCCACAACGGTCTCGCACGAACTCTTCCAGGTGGCTCTGGGCACAGACGTCACCGCGTGGTGGGACTACGCCTACGACCCCACGTCCATGACCTTCGTCTTTGCCGAGATCAGCGAGAGCGCACGGCGCAGCGTGGAGGCAGAGGCCCTGGAGGAGGCCCTCGCGGGCCTGAGCCCCGAAGCGGTGGAAGGCGAGGAGCCGCCACCGCCCCTCGAGGGAGAGGAGCTGGCAGCCGCCCTTGCCGACGTGACGGATGCCTACCGCGAACTCGGCCTGACCCCCGGCTACCCCGAGAAGGCACTGGAGCACGCCATCCCGGCGGCGGAGGCCGACCCGGAGAGCTGCGCGCTTCAGTTCGAGGTGGGCATTGCCCTGGTCGAACTGGGCCGCTACCCGGAGGCCCGCGGCCCCCTGATGCGCTCGACCGAGCTCTACCAGCCCTGGGCGGAGCTCCCCCTGGAGGAGCGCAGCGCGCTCGAGGACTCGCGCGACGAGGATCCCGAACTCTACGAGGGTCCGCGGCCCCAGTCTCACGACTGCAACGACGCCTGGTCGGCTCTGGCCATGCTGGACCTCATCGACGGGAACTACGAGGGCGCAGCCGCCCTGTACGAGGAGCACTTCGACCTGAACGCCGAGCTCGCCATGTATGCGGGAGCGGCCTACCTGGAGCTGGGCCGCGTGGCGGATGCGGAGGCTGCCTGGCGCCAGTTCATGGTGCTGGAGTCCGTGAACCCCATGGGCTTTGCTGCCCTGGGCCTGTTCAACGAGCACAAGGGCCACACGCCGGAAGCAGCGGAAGCCTATACGAGGGCGAACGATCCCATTGGCCTGGCCCGCGTCGCCCCCGAGAGCACGCACTTCGAAGACCTTGCGCTGACCGCGGGGGATGACTCGCTGGCCTGGTTGGACTACGCCATCTTCCTGCACCAGTCGGGCCAGGATCCCACCGAGGCCGCCCAGAAGGCGGTCCGTGCTGTGGAGCGCCATGCGCTGATCCACGATGACTCGCTTACCCATGGCTTCCATGCCGTGGCCCTGGTGCTCGCCGGAGAGACGGAGCAGGGCAGCGAGCGAGCCCTCGAGCTCCTGGAGCAAAAGCCGGGGGATTTCATGGGCCACCTGGCCCTGGCCTGGGCCACCGAGGGCAGTGAGTCCGCGGAACACCTGCGGATGGCTGCAGCGGTCTCGGGCTACGCGAGCCTCTGGGCGCTGCTCTAGCCGCTGCTCAGCGCAACAGCTCTTCGTACCAGCCGGTGCTCAGCAGCACCAGCTGCAGGGCGAAGCTGAGGCCGCAGACCGCCATCATCCAGAAGGCGATGCGGCGGAGCCGGGTCAGGCGAGGCAGCTCGTCGATGTCCAGCTCACCCAGGCTGACCCGCTTCATCTCCTCGGCCGCCACCCGGTGCGCGTAGAGACTCAGGAAGACCGCGGGCAGCGAGGTGCAGGTGAGCACCCCCAACACGGTCAGCGGTGCGGCGACCCCGAGAAGGATCGTGACCATGCGCGCGCGGCCCATGCTGCGGTGGCCTCCTCCGAAGAGCTGGTCGACGCGGCTGCTCAGCTTCGACTACTCCTGCACCTGGATGCGCATGAGGCGACGCAGCGCCTGGACGTAGCGGCGCCCCTCGGGGGCGTCCAGCAGCAGGCCGCCGTCGGCGCGCGGCGTGTAGATGCCGTCCTCGCGCAGGGTGCGTAGGGCGTTCTGGATGTTCACCAGGGACAGGGCCTCGGGCCGGGTGATGTCCTGCACGGCGAGGAACTGCCGACCCAGGGTCTGCACCTGCTTGGCGAGGTCGTCCGGAGAGAGGTCCTTCGAGGAGAGCTGGGGCAGCGCCCGCAGGGTGAGGTAGTAGCTCTCCAGGAAGTTGGCGGTGAGCTCCGCGAGCTCGCTGACCCGGCGTCGCTGGACCACCGTGTCGCCCTCCAGGGCGCCGTTGGTTCGCAGCTGCTCCAGACCCTGGTCGACCAGCTCTTCCACGTCGGCCTCGGGGTCGAAGACGAACTCGTAGCGCAAGAGCCACAGCTGGAAGCGCAGAGACTCCACCGTGGCCTGTCGGTCCACCGTCTCCGCCCGAGCGGCGCGCAGCTCGGCGGCCACCAGGCTGCCGGGCAGCAGGAAGTGCAGCAGCCCGTTCTTGTAGTACTCCAGGGTGACGCGCTTGCCGGGCACCGGCACGTAGACCACGTCCTCGGCCCCTTCGAGCTTCTGGACCAGCTTGGTCTTGAGGAAGCGCGCCATGGCCTCGTTGTACGCCCACTCCGGATCCAGCAGCGACCGGGCGCGCTCGGCGTCGGCCTGGACCAGCAGGTCCCGGAAGCGCCGTACCCGGGCTTCCAGGGTGCGGCCCTGCACGCCCGTGCGGGCCTCGGCCATGAGTGCGAGCGCCATCAGGCCGGTGGGCAGCACCACGGTCACGGTGTTGATGCGGTGCACGATGCCTTCGCCCAGCGCCTGCAGGAACTCCTTCTTCTCGTCGCGGCTCTGGGTGGCCCAGTCCACGCCCTCGAGCTGCTCGCTCAGCCGGACGGGCTCCCCCACACGCACGTAGACGCGGCCGTACTGACGCAGCACCACCCGGGCCGCGCGCATGAGCGCGGAGACGTTCTCGGTCTTCTTGTCACCCCCATCGAGCTCGTGGGCGTAGGGCTCCTCTTCGGCGACCTGCTCGTAGCAGATGGCGATGGGCAGGTAGCTGACCTCGCCCAGGCTGCGGCCGAAGCGAGCCTCGATGCCGGCCTCGACGGTGCAGCCGAGCACGCCCAGGCGGGGGGCCAGGCACTTGCCGGTGCGGGAGCGTCCGCCTTCGATGAAGAACTCGACGGTGTAGCCCTCGCGGAAGAGGTGCGTCAGGTAGGCCTGGAAGAGCACTGGGAAGAGGCGCTCGCCGCGGAAGCTGCGCTTGATGAAGATGGCTCCGAAGCTTCGGAACAGCGGCCCCAGGGGGAAGAAGGACAGGTTCTCGCCGGCCACCACGTGGGGAATGACCACGTCGCTCTCGTTCAGGACCCACGAGAGCAACACGTAGTCCAGGTGGCTGCGGTGGCTCGGCACCAGGACCGCCACACCCTCGCGCTGCGCCTGACGGATGCGCTCGACGTCTTCCGGGTGAACGTCGATGCCGCGGAAGATGGTGTTCCACAGGACGGTCAGGACCTTCTCACCCACGCCCACCAGGGCGTAGCTGAAGCGGGCTGCCATCTTGTCGTAGGTGCGCAGGACCTCGGCCTGGATGGACTCCACGGGGCGGTGCTGGGCGACCGCCTCGCGCTCCACCAGCTTGCTCACCTTGGCGCTCTTCAGCACCAGGCGGCGGGTCCAGGCGGTGGACTTGAGGCGAGGTCCGCGAACGATGTGCTGCTCGCGGAAGAGATAGCGCCGCAGGATCAGCCGCAGCCGCTTGGCCTGGACCTCGAGGTCGTCCTGAGCGAAGCGCTCCCGCCAGGCCATCAGGTCGACGGGCTCGCCCACCTGAACGACCGCACGGCGAGCCCCACGGGCCACGCCGAAGAGCTTGGAGAAGCGGCCTCGGGTCTCTTCGGTGCCCAGCAGCGCCCGCATGGTGGAGCGTCGCGCCCGCTCGGGCTCTCGCTGCCAGATGACCACCACCGGCAGGATCTGGACGGGGCGCATGCAGACCTGCTGACCCTTCAGCAGGGCCCGGACCGGCTCGGGCCAGGGAGGGGGATCGAAGAAGTCACGGGCGCGGGTCTCGCGCTGCAGGAAGATCGCGGTGTGCTGGCCTTCCGCCACCGTGCGGCTGAGCCAGCCCACGTCCACCGGGTTGGGAAGGCGGCCGTTCCGGAAGAACCACCGGACCTTGTCCCACAGCAGGTGAATGGCCTCGAAGAAGGGCATGAAGGCCGTCATGCTGATGCCTGTGCCGTAGTCGGCAAGGGGCAGGCGCCGGCGCCGGAGCACTTCGTTGAGGGCCAGGTAATCGACGGTGCTACGGGTGCGCATCGCGTAGACGACGGGACCACGGAGTGCCGCCTGGCGCACCCGCTCACCGCTGCCCTCCGTCAGGCGCAGGCGGCGGAAGAAGAAGGCGAAGCCGCTCAGGAAGTAGAAGAGGCCCCACTTGCGAACCATCGCCGAGCGGTAGAGCTCGATGGGGACGTAGGGCTTCAGACCGTCGAGTTCGGGTGGTCTCTCCAGGTAGTGTTCTTCGCGGGGCTCAGACACCGGTGTCACAGTCCAGCCCCAGCGACGCGTCCTCGTCGTTGCAGTCGTCGGCGTTGTCCACGGCCTCCTCCGGTTCGGAGCAGGCCAGGATCTTGTGGTCGGCATCGCCGTAGCCGTCGCCGTCCTCGTCGGCGTAGAAGAGCTGCCGCTCCTCACAGTCGCGCTCTGCAGCGGTGTCTTCCGGGGGACGCAGGGCGCACGCGCTGACGAGCAGGACGCTGATGACCGACAGGTCAGTTCGCATGCAGGTCCTCTATCCTCTGGAGTACCTCTTCGGCGACCATCTCCCAGCTTCTCCGGTAGATCGCGGCTCGACGGCCGCGCCAGTCCCGGCAGGCCAGGGCAAAGGCCTCGTCGTCCTCGGCGGGGACCACCGTGCCGCCCTCGCCGACCAGCTCGCGAAGCTCTCCGATGTCTGCCGCCACGATGGGGGTGCCCTGGGCGCGGTACTCGAAGAGCTTCAGCGGACAGAACCAGGGTGGCGCATCGCGTCGGTAGGGGAGAAGAGCCACGTCCATGCGGCGGACCAGGGGCTCGAAATCGGCGGTGCGGGTCACCACCAGGGGCACCCCGTTGGCTCGGCGAGCGATGTCGGCCACCCGCTCGTGGCCGTGCCAGGGCTTGCAGCTGCCCAGAAATCCAATGACGAAGCCGTCGATCTCCGCCGCTTCGGCCGGTCGGCCTCGGCAGCCGTTGGGCACATAGGCCACGCGTTCTGGGGGCACGCCTATCTCCCGCACCAGCCAGTTCGCCAGCCAGCGACTGACCGCCACCAGCAGGTCAGCACCGTGGAGCACCTGCCGCTCCCATCGTCGCGCGTAGTCCAGATCCCGCACCTCTTCGTAGCGCAGGCGCTCGTCCACCAGCGGTGCGTTCACCTCCAACACCCAGGGGACACCGCGCTTCTTTCCCGCCTCGCTGAACAGGGTCCAGCGCTCGTAGACCAGGTCCGCGTCGTCCAGGGTCGCGGCAACCCGACGGGCCGTCCAGCTCTCCCGTCGTTCGCGAAAGCGTCCCAGCCAGGAGGGCCATCCAGGAACCGCCACCGTCTTCACCGGGAGCTCCAAGGTCCCGTGTTGGCCCCGATGGTCCGACTCGCAGGCCGCGTACACCGTGATCTCGTGCCCCAGGGCCGCGAAGGCACGCGCCATACCGCGTACATGGGCGCTGGAACCGGAGGGTCCGAAGACGGGGATTCCCGGGGCAGCACAGACATGAGCGATGCGCATCAACGCAGGCTACTGTGGGCGACTCCCTGAGGTACCGATGACCATTCTGCTCGCCCTGTCTTGCTTCGGAAACCAAGCTCCCAAGGATCGGCCACAAGACGACAGCAGCACGGACGACACGGAGGACTCCGGGACGCCGTTGAGCGACTGCGAGGTCCTGGAGTTGGAGGAGCGGGCCTTCGATGCGACCGAGCCCGAGAAGTGGCAGCGCCACCAGCCGGCGGGCGACTTCAGCCTGGATCTGCGGGATGGGAGCACCTGGACGCTCAGCGAGCACTGGACCGGCTGCGACACCTACGTCTTCGTGCCCCATTACTTCGACATCTCGGATCTGAACGGCGACTCGTGGTGGACCACCGGCGTGGCGGATCTGCTGGAGCGTTCGCCGCGCAACGTGCACTACTTCTTCGTGATCGCGGGGCTCTCCAGCGGCGACGCCGAGGAGTACGGCGAAGCCATGGACACCGAGATCGACCTTGCGCTGGCGGATCTCGACGACGAGGACGTGGACTGGTGGGCCGAGCGTCTGCACGTGGTGGACGGTCCCTCTCTGGCCACCGAGGGCATCGTGCGCGAGATGTTCAAGGACAGCATCGGGATCTACGGCTTCGGGATCGACCGCTACCAGAAGATTCGGACCCTGGGGAGCTTCGCGGCGGTGGAGGCCTACAGCTCGACCCTGTCGAACCAGGGCTACTGGCCCTGGGAGACGCGTCTCTACAGCGTGGCCGGCGAGCCCGTCTACTGGAACTTCGAGGTGGAGCGCGAGGACCGTCTGGCCGCCATCGAGACCACGGTCGTGCGGGTGGTGTCGCCCGACGAGGTGCAGGCCCAGTACGTGGACGCCGAGGTCGAGATCCCGGACGTCAGCGGCTTCGACAGCTTGGAGATCGACATCCGCATCGAGTGCCCCGAGCGCAGCAAGCAGGAGGTGGGCAACTGCGGTGACTGGGACTACCTGGCCAATGCCTGGTTGTGGGACGAGACGACCGAGTCCTGGCTGGAGATGGCGCGCTTCATCACCACCTACCACCGGGAGAGCCGTTGGGTGGTTGATGCCACCCACACGCTGGCCTGGCTGGGGGACGGCGGTGGGACGCGGACGATGCGCTTCTCCTGGGCCCCCAGCTGGAACACGCAGCCCAGCTACATCACCTTTGACCTGCGCTTCTCGAATCAGGGCAAGGGGATTCGGCCCAGCGAGGTGGTGCCGCTCTGGAGCGGCGGCAGCTTCGGCAGCAGCTACAACGAGGACCGTCCGCCGGCCGAGGTGGAGATCCCCGCGGACGCCGCCAAGGTGGAGCTGAGAGCCATCACCACCGGCCACGGCATGGACACCAACAACTGCGCCGAGTTCTGTGCCCACAGCCACCACTTCACCGTGGGTGGGACCACCTGGGACCAGGAGTTCCCCGCGGTGAGCCAGGAAGACGGTTGCTCGACGACGGTCGACAGCGGCACGGTGCCCAACCAGGCGGGTACCTGGTGGTTCGGGCGTGGCGGCTGGTGCCCTGGCCGCCGGGTGGACCCCTTTGTGGTGGACGTGACGGCGGACCTGAGCCCGGGGGACACCGCCACCTTTGCCTACGAGGCCAAGATGAACGGCCAGGAGCCCAAGGACGGAATGGGCAACATCGAGCTCCGAAGCTGGGCGGTGATCTACCGCTGAGGTTCAGATGACCGACATCGCCTGCTCGAGATCCGCGAGCAGGTCGTCGATGTGCTCGATCCCGACGCTCGCGCGCACCAGCCCGTCGGCGATGCCGATCTGAGCCCGTACGTCGGGTGGAATCGAGGCGTGCGTCATGGCCGCTGGAAGCTCGATCAGGGACTCCACGCCGCCCAATGACTCCGCCAGGATGAAGACCTTCGTCGCGGCGCAGAAGCGTGCTGCTGCCGCCAGGTCGGCGTCCAACTCGAAGCTCACCATGCCGCCGAAGCCGCTCATCTGACGCCGCGCCAGCTCGTACTGAGGGTGCGTGGGGTGCATGGGGTACCAGACCGTGCTCACCCGTGGATGCTCGACCAGCCAGTCCACGACGCGCTCGGCGTTCTCCGCGTGACGCTGCATGCGCACCGCCAGCGTCTTCAGGCCGCGCAGGGTGAGCCAGGCGTCCCAGACGCCGGGCACGGCACCGATGCTGTTCTGGATGAAACGCAGGCGATCGCAGAGCTCGTCGGTTTCGCAGCAGACCACGCCGCCGACCACGTCGCTGTGGCCGTTGATGTACTTGGTCGTGGAGTGCACCACCAGGTGGGCACCGAGGGTCAGTGGGCGCTGGAAGAAGGGCGTTGCAAAGGTGTTGTCCACCACCACGAGCGCGCCGACCTGGCGTCCTCGCGCAGCCAGCGCGGAGATGTCGCTGACCTTCAGCAGCGGGTTCGTGGGGGACTCCAGCCAGACCAGGGCGGTGCCCTCGGGGATGGCCTCTTCCGCGGACACTTGCGTGAAGTCGAGGAAGGTGAAGTCCAGTCCCTGTTGGGAGAAGATCGTGGTGAACTGCCGGTAGGTTCCGCCGTAGACGTCGTCGCCGCAGACCACGCGGTCGCCCGCCTTCAGCAGGTGCATGACCGCTGCCGTCGCCGCCGAGCCGCTGGCGAAGGCCAGGCTGCCCGCCGCCTGCTCCAGCGAGGCCATCGCCGCTTCCAGTGCGAAGCGCGTGGGGTTCTGACTTCGGCTGTACTCGAAGCCGTTCAGGGGCTCACCCACCCGGGGCTGTGCGTAGGTGCTGGTCTGGAACACGGGGGGCATCACCGCGCCGGTGATCGGCTCGGGCTTCTGGCCGCCGTGGATCGCCAGGGTCTCGATGTGCTTGGAGTCCGTCACTGCTTGCTCGCGATGTAGTCCAGGAGATCGATGCGCGTGATGATGTCCAGCACCTCGTGGCGGTTGCCCTCTGCATGGACGACAAAGGCCACCTGAGCGCGCTTGAAGATCTCCATCAACACGTTGATGCTGGTGGCGGGGCCCACCGTCGTGTAGTCGGCGTTGGCCAGCTCACGGACACGGCTTCGGGCGCCGCCTCCACGCAGGGCTCGCTCCAACAGGCTGGTCTCGGAGACCACGCCGATGAGCTGTCCGTCTTCCAGCACAGGTACGCGCGACACGCCGTGCAGCTTCAACATCCCGATGGTCTCGCTCACCGTGGCCGAAGGAGAGATGGAGATGAGGGTGCGCTCTTCCTGGCCGCGGGCACTCTGAAGGTCGGCCACGGTTCCAAGCCCTGGTCGGGCGTCCAGGAAGCCGTTCTCTCGCATCCAGTTGTCGTTGAAGATCTTGCTCAGGTAGCGGCTGCCACTGTCCGGGAGAATGACCAGGATCTTCTGGCCCTTGGTGTCGTTACGAGCTGCCCACTTCAGGGCGCCGGCCACCGCGGCTCCACTGCTGCCTCCGCAGAGGATTCCCTCCTCCTGCACCACGCGCCGCGTCATGCGCATGCACTCCGCGTCGTTGACGCGGACGACATCGTCGATCACCGTCCAGTCGATGGTCGAGGGCATGAAGTCCTCGCCGATCCCCTCGACGATGTAGGTGAAGGGCTCGGTCATCTGCCCGGTGTGGAAGTAGTCGTAGTAGAGACTTCCCACCGGATCGACGCCAATGATCTGGACCTCGGGCTTGTGCTCCTTGAAGTAGCGCCCGATCCCGGCGATGGTGCCGCCGGTGCCCAGCCCCATGACGATCGCGTCGATCTCGCCGAACTGCTCCATGATCTCCGGTGCCGTGCGTTTGTAGTGCGCTTCGGGGTTGGAGGGGTTGTGGTACTGGTTCGCGAAGAAGGCGCCCTCCTGGCCGCCCAGGCGGGTGGAGACGCTGTAGTAGCTGCGCTCGTCTTCGGGCTCGACGGCGGTGGGTGTGACCACAACCTTGGCGCCGTAGGCCCTCAGCGCCGCACGCTTTTCCTCGGACTGCTTGTCCGGCATGACGAAGGTGCAGGGGTAGCCCTTGACCGCGCCCACCATGGCCAGCCCGGCACCGGTGTTCCCGCTCGTGCCTTCGACGATGACCGAGCCGGGTTCGAGCTGACCACGAGCCTCGGCGTCGTCGATGATCTGCAGGGCGATGCGGTCCTTGATCGACCCACCCGGATTCAACATCTCCAGTTTTACGTAGACCTGGGACTCGAGATCTCCCACAACGCTGTTGAGCCGTACGATGGGGGTGTCGCCTACGCAGCTGAGGACGTTGTCATGGACGTTGCGCAAGAGGGCCTTCCGCGTGAGGGGATGAGGGTGGAGCGCTATAATCCGGTGTCAGGGCAGAGGAACTGAGTGGACGACATTCGAGACCGACTGGTCCGTAAGGGCGATTACGTCTACGGCTCCTTCGTTCGGCCGGAGGCCGTTGATGGCTACATCAACGGTGTGAACCCCGGTGATCGCAGCGATGTGCTGGGTCGCTTCTGCTTTTCGGAAGCCAGCGTCGACGACGCCGTAGAGCACGCACGAGTCGCTTCCCGGCTGTGGCGTCGGGTTGGATTGAACGATCGCGCGAGCGTCGTTCGAGCCTTCCGAGCGGCGGTCGGCCGCCACCGCGAGCGCCTGGTGGGTCTGATCACCCGCGAGACGGGCAAGCCGCTCTGGTTGGCTCGGCGCGAGGTCCTCCTGACCCTCAAGAGCCTGGATCATGTCCTGGATGCAGGGCTCGCGGGCCTGGCACCCAACGTGGTCGAGGAAGTCGCCGGTCGGAATGACGCCATCCCTCGGGGCGTCGTCGCCCTGTTGTGTCCCTTCAGCTACCCCGCTCTGATCCCTGCCACCCACAGCGCCACCGCGGTCCTGGCGGGCAACAGCGTGGTGTACAAGCCCAGCAAGTTCGCACCCGGCGTCGGCCAGTTGATCGCCGAGCTGTGGGACCAGTGCCGGCTGCCGCGCGGGGTCATGAACATGGTCCAGGGCAGCGGCAGTGGTGTCGGAAAACGGCTGATCAGCAGCCCCTCCATCGATGCGCTCGTCGTCGCTGGCGGCTTCAGCACGGCCATGGACGTGCGCCGCCACGTCTTCGATCGTCCCGAGCTGCCGGTGCTCTACCTGAGCGGTGGCAAGTCTCTCGCGTTGGTCCTGGAGGGCTGCGAGCTGGACCGAGCCATCTACGATGTGATGACCTGCGCCTTCCTCGGGACCGGTCAGCGCCACGACAACATCGCTCGGGCCATCGTGCACGAGTCCGTCTGGGACGAGTTCTGCGAGCGCATCGTCAAGCAGACGCAGCAGCTGCGCCTGGGCTACGGCTTCGACGACGAGGTCTTCATGGGCCCGCTGATCTCCGAGAACGGGCGCAGTCGTTTCCGTCGCTATGGTCGGGCCGTGACCTCCAAGGGCAACGAGGTCCTGCTCGGAGGGACGAGCCGCACCCGGATGAGTCGCCGCGGTTTCTACGTGACTCCGGCCATCTACGCCATTGACTGGCGTGAAGGAAGCAGCTTCCTGAACGAGGAGCCGCCGGGGCCGACTCTCCTGCTCTACAAGGTCTCCAGTACCGACGAGGCCGTCGCCTTGCACAACCAGGCCCACTACCGTCTGGCGACCTCGCTCTTCCCGAAGCCGGACGCCAAGGGGCTTCCCCACCTGGTCGATCGCCTGCGTACGGGGAGCCTCTACCTGAACCGCGGGACCACCCACAGTGTCCTGCCGCTGGAGGCCGTGGGCCTGGGTCGCAGCAGCAGCGGTCAGACGGGAGGTCTGGGGCTGTTGCGGATGCTGACCTATCCGCGGGCGCAGGTGGTCGCGACGGAGTCTTTCGACGAGGAGGACACCCTGCCCGGAACGAACTGGGAAGACGAGAACACGGACATCCCCCGGGTCGAGGTCGAGGCGGAGATGGACGTGTCCGCCATGCTGGAGCCGCTCTAGGCGGTCGAAGCAGCGCGCATGCTCGCGAACCGGGCCCGGCATGCTTGGGCGAGGGTGGCGAGATCGTCCGGACGGAACCAGGCCCAGTAGCAGGCCAACATGGCCCAAGGGAAGATGCCCAGGTTCATGGTCAGGGCGATGCCCAGGTGAAGCAGCACCCCGATCGCGATCCACGCCTTGTGCGGCTTGAATCTCCGAACGAAGGACCGAAGTCGACCACCGCGTTCCTGGGTCGCGGACAGGTGAAAGCCCACCAGAACCAGCGGCGCCGTCCACTCGAAGATGTGCGTCACGGCCGTGCCCAGCCGCAGCAAGGGGGACGCCCAGTCCAGCCACGCGGGGTCGAAGCGGGCGATGTGTGGATCCTGGAGGATGATGTAGAGCGCGGTGTAGCCACCCAGTGGTGTCCACGCGATGGCGGTCTTCTGGATCCCGGCCATGAAGTACATCACGACCAACTGCAGCACGACGAGACGTCGCGGCCAGGCGGGTACGAGCTCGCCGGAGCCGTGCCATGAGCCCGTCCGCAGCCTGGCGTCGACGCTGAGCGTGCGGTGGCTGCCGCTGAGCAGGAGCAGGAGCATGACATTGCGAAGGAGCATGTCGATGCCTCGGTCACCCAGTGGCAAGACCAGGGCGAGCTGGGCATAGGCCAGGAGCGCGACGAGACCCGTCAGGCGTGTCCCCAGGCCGACCGTCCAGCATGCCAGTGCCGCGACCAGCACGCGGAAGGTCCAGACCCCGGTGGCCGCCGTGGGCTCGAACCAGCGGTAGATCTCCGGCTGCGGACGGCGCTGCAAGACGTTGGATGGAAGGCCGCCGACCTCTTGCGGGGCCCACAGCACATCGGCCAGGTCCAGCCAGGCCACGGAGGCCAGGTCCCACAGCAGCACCACCCCGATGCTGATGCGTATGAGCGCGAGCACCCGCGGATGCTCTCGCTGGTCCCAGAACTGCACCCACCGGCGGACGCGGCTCACAGCACGTCCTCGCGGGTCCGCTTGCGCACCAGGCGGCGCTCCTCGGAGGGGTCGAAGTCCTTCCCCGGAACGTGGGCGTGCGAACGGACCACGTAGATGCTGACGGCTTCGGCCTCCTCGAAGTCCTCCAAGGCCTCCCGAGCCACCCAGTCCACGAAGTTCTCGTAGCTCTGCCGCTTCTGCCAGGCGTTGTCGTCGTAGACCCCTCGGACCCGGCGAAAGCGGAAACGCGCCTCCATCCAGTCGTACTCGGGATGCAGAGCCTGGTAGATCGGCGACCACTCACCGTCGATCAGGACGTCCACATGAAGGGTGTGCGGAAGGGTGTTCGGGTAGGTGAACAGACCCCAGGCCTGCCCTGTCTGCGTGACGCGCAAGACCGGGCGGAAGGGCTTCATCGCCTTTCGCTTGGCATCGGCCAGGCGATTTCCCCAGGTCATCGTGTCCTTCCGCAGCTGAGCCGGGGGACGGTCCACACCCAGGCTTCCCAGAATCTCGGACCACCGCAGCAGCTCTGCCTCGGCGATGGGGTTTCGCAGGTCCCGCTCGGTCACCCGAGAGAAGGGGAGGTTGTTGATGCCGCAGACGATCAGCAGCAAAGTGATGAGCAGGGCGCGCAGGCGCACTCGCCTCATTCGCCCTCCTCGGGGGAGAAGGCCTCGATGACGAAGTACTTTTCTTCGAAGGTGTAGCCGGAGTCGCGGAAGATGTTCTCACTCTCCGGGGTCATGGCCGCGGAAGCGGGCAGTGCCCAGCCCGACACGGTCATGTCTTCGAAGGCGGCCAGGTCGTCGATGGGTACGGGGGTTGCGACGATGACCTTGATCCTTCGGCCCATCGTGTCGCCATGGGGAAAGAGAGGGAAGATGTACCAGGTTCCGCCGACGTGCCCGAAGCGTTCCTGCCGTTGTTGGCTGACCCGAACCGGGTAGTGTGCGGTCCCGCTGATCTGTACGGCGTCGTGCTCCACGCTCACCTCCTCCCAGGACAGGACGAGGGGCTCCGGGTGACCGTCGAAGGGCCACAGGCGGGCACTCCACAGGAAGAAGCAGACCAGAGCCATTCCAAGAACCACGTACAGGGGAATGAGCTTCTTCATGTCGGGCTCCTATCGCGATAGCGGTGCGAGGTGAGGACCTTCATCGATCGCGGCGGCACCTTCACGGACATCGTGCTGGTCGATGACGCGGGTCGTGCTCGGGTTCGTAAAGTGCGGTCGGACGAGGCCATCGTGGGTGAACTGGCGGAAGGGGAGTTGGTCTTCGGTACGACCGTGGCCACCAACGCCCTGCTGGAGCGCAAGGTGGTGCCCACGGCGCTGATGGTCACCCGAGGCTTTCGGGACCTGGTGTCCATCGGGGACATGAGCCGGCCCGAACTCTTCGATCCGGATCAGGACTGGCCGGAGCCCTTGTGCGAAGCGGTCGTCGAGGTCGCGGGCCGCATCGACAGCGAAGGACAGGTGGTGCAGCGGCTCGAGCTGCCGGAGGTGTCGGGGGACTTCCGGGCGGTGGCCATCGTCCTGGTGAACAGTCACCGGAATCCCGAGCACGAACTGGCCCTCGCGGCCGCCGTGCGGGAGGCCATGGGGGCAGGGGTCTTCATCTCGTTGGGTCACCAGGTGGACCCCGAGCTCGGGTACCTCTCGCGCATTCACACCACCCTCGTCGACGCGGCGCTGACACCGGTACTGCAGGCCGCCTTGGAGCGGGACCGCATCCCGGAGAGCGCGCAGGCCATGCGCAGCAACGGCTCCGTGTGTCCCGCCGCCGAGCTGCGCGCCCCGGACGCGATCCTGTCCGGCCCGGCGGGGGGCGTGCTCGCCGTTGCGGAGGTGGCCCGCCGCGCCGGATTTGCTTCAGCGGTGGGGCTGGACATGGGCGGGACCTCCACCGACGTGTGTCGGGTGGATGTGGGCACCCTGCCTCGCGTGGAGGGTGAGGTGCGCGTGGCCGGCGTACGGCTTCGTCGTCCCATGCTTGAGGTGGAGACCATCGCCGCCGGTGGTGGTTCCGTGCTGGGCTTCGATGGCCTGCGGATGACCGTGGGTCCGGAGTCCGCCGGCGCCGATCCCGGTCCGGCCTGCTACGGGCGAGGAGGCCCCCCGACCCTCACCGACGCCGCGCTGGCTCTGGGACTGGTCGATCCGGGGGCCTTCTCACCGCCCCTGGAGCCCCACCCGCTGCCGGGGGAGGCGGCGGCTTTCGTGGCCATCGCGCGGGAGAAGATGGCGCAGGCGGTGAAGCGCATCGCCACGGCCCGAGGCATCGACGTGAGCGGGCACTGCCTCGTTTCCTACGGGGGCGCGGCGGGAGCGCATGCCGCTGCCGTGGCCGAACGCCTGGGTGTGGGCACCGTCCTGGTGCATCCCTGTGCATCCCTGCTCAGCGCCTGGGGTCAGAGCCTGGCCCGTCGCCAGGAGAGCCTGGTCGAGGCGCTCTGGACGAGAGACTTCCGCCGGGTCGAAGAGAGCTGGGAGACGCCCATCGATGCGGAAGGGGAGCGCCTCTGCAGCGTGGAGGTGCGGGTTCGGGGCACGGACCACACCCTGGAGGTGGGGAAAGGGACCCGGGCGGAGGTGGACGAGGCCTTCCGTCGCGAGCACCTTCACCGCTACGGCTACGAGCCGGAAGGTGAACTGGAGTACGTCAACGCCTGGATCCGAGTGCTTGGAAGGGCTCCGAGACCTCCGGTCACGGACCAGGATCCCTGGGGCATCGGGGAGCGCGTCGTCGAGGGGCCAGAGGTGCTCTTCTCCCCGACCACGGCCATCCAGGTCCCTGTGGGCTGGACGGCCAGAATCCGGGATGGCCTGCTTCGGATCGAGCACCGAAGCGCACCCCAGGGGACGAAGCTCGGGAGCTCGGTCCGGAGCCCTCTGGGTCTGGAGCTCTGGGGGAACCGCTTCATGGCTGTGGCCGAGCAGGCCGGTGAGGTGCTTCGCCGCACGGCGCGGTCGGTCAACATCCGTGAACGGCTCGACTTCTCCTGCGCGGTCTTCGATGCCGGGGGGCACCTGGTCGCCAACGCCCCCCACATTCCCGTTCACCTGGGTGCCATGGGCGAGACGGTGCGTGACCTCATCGCCACCGGAGGGGCGCTCCAGGGAAACCACTGGCTGTGCAATGACCCCGCCGCCGGAGGTTCCCACCTGCCGGATCTGACCGTGGTCACGCCTGCGGGTCCCTTCTTCGTGGCCTCGCGTGGCCATCACGTGGACGTGGGCGGTCTCACCCCGGGCTCCATGCCGCCCCACAGCACCACTCTGGCCGAGGAAGGCGAGCTCTTCCGTCACGTGCCTCTGCTGGTCGATGGGCAGTACCGGCCGCCGGAGATCGGGCGGCAACCGAACCTGGTGCGGGCGGATCTGGCGGCACAGATCGCGGCGAACACCCACGCCGCACGCGCGCTGCTGGCCTTGGGAGCGCCGGAGCTGCTCGCTCACTGGATGGGGCATCTGCAGGACCTGGCCGACGAGAGTCTGCGCCTGGACCTTCGGGGAGGGGCCACGGGCCGGGTCGGGGGGTCGGAGGTGAGCGTGCACGTCGAGTCTTCGGAGGGCCGGCTTCGGGTGGTCTTCGGAAGCGACGACGGTCCCTGTGCGGGCAACCGGAACGCTCCTCGAGCGGTGGTCCGCGCCGCCCTGCTCTACGTCCTGCGTTGCCTGTGCGGATCGGGTCTTCCCCTCAACGAAGGGGTCCTCCGTCGGGTCGATCTGGTGCTGCCACCCCAGAGCGTGCTGGACCCCCCTCCGGGCGCAGCCGTGGTCGGTGGGAACGTGGAGACCAGCCAGCAGCTCGTGGACCTGCTCTTCTATGCCCTGGGCGAGCGCGCGGGCTCCCAGGGGACCATGAACAACCTGACCATCGGCGGCGAAGGCTGGTCCTTCTACGAGACCATCGGGGGTGGGGGCGGTGCCTCGCCCGGTGCAGCCGGTCTGCACGGTCGGCAGCTGCACATGACGAACACCCGGGCGACGGACGTCGAGGTCCTGGAGGCCCGGCTGCCGCTTCGCCTCCGTGAGCTGAGCTACCGCCAGGGGAGTGGGGGAGTGGGTGAGCATGCCGGCGGCATGGGGCTCTTGCGAGAGCTGGAGCTGTTGGCACCCGGGCGGGCTTCGCTGCTCGCGTCCGGCTACGCGTCGGGCGGCCGAGGCCTCAACGCTGGCCAGGGGCAGGCCCGGCGGGACTGGCTCTTCACCGGGGGCCAGTGGGTGCCGTGGGATGGAGGCTCCGCGGATCTGGCGGTCGGCGATCGCATCCGGATCGAGACCCCGGGAGGGGGAGCTTGCACGCCCGCGGATTGGATGTCTTAGTAGCCAGGATGCGCGTCCTCCTGATCAACCCGGCGATGAACCTGGCCAAGATGGGTCGTTTCGGGAAGCTCATGGAGCCGATGCCTCCGACGGGCATCGCCTACATCGCCGGGGCGCTGGAGGAGCACGGCCTGTTCGTGCGGGTCATCGACATGTTCGCGGAGCACCTGGACGTGAACGAGGTCGTGGAACGCGCGGTCCGTTTTTCGCCCGATGTGGTCGGCATGAGCGTGCTGACCCCGAGTGCCCACGTCTGCACGATGCTCACCGAGCTGATCCGCAAGCGCCTTCCCCACGTGAAGTTCGTCTGGGGCGCCATCCACGCCGAGGTCTTTCACGAGGAGATCTGCCGGGATCAGGGGGTGGACTTCGTGGTCCACCAGGACGGAGAGCTCACCATCCTGGATCTCGTCGACGCCATCGCCGAGGACGCCAAGGACTACAGCCACGTCGATGGGATCACGTGGAGGACCACGGACGGGCAGGCCGTGCGCAACCGGGACCGTGCCCTGAACCGCGACCTGGACAGCCTGCCCTACCCGGCCTGGCACCTCTTCCCCATCCACCGCTACGGGCTGCTTCCCTTCGCGGACATCGCCAAGCCGGTGCTGACCATGGCCGGCAGCCGGGGTTGTCCCTACCGCTGTGACTACTGCTCGCTCATCCACACCGGCGGCAAGACCTTCCGGCGCCGGGACCCCATCAAGCTGGTCGACGAGTACGAGTACCTGGTCTCCCGCTACGGGGTGAAGCAGATCGGCTTCATCGACCCCATCTTCCCGCTGGTCAAGAAGGACCTGAAGGTGATCTGCGAGGAGATCAGCCGGCGAGGACTGGACAAGGAGTGCGTCTGGCTCAGCGAGACGCGGGCCGATCGCCTGGATCGGGAGACCTGCGAGGTGATGTACGCGGGGGGCTGCCGCCGGGTGCTGATGGGCCTGGAGTCCGGCGTCGACATGCTGCTGGGCAACGTGAACAAGACCCTCACCACGGCGAAGGTACGAGAGGGCGTGGCCAACGCCAAGGCCGCGGGCATCAGCACGGTCGGGCTCTTCATGATCGGGCTGCCCGGCGAGACCCCCGAGCTCACCCGCGAGACGGTGGAGTTCGCCGTGGAGCTGGACCTGGACTACGCCAAGTTCGGCATCACGGTGCCCTTTCCCGGCAGCAAGCTGTTCAGCGATGCCTGGCAGAAGACGCTCTTCCGCGACGACTGGGAGAACTACACCACCTTCAACCCGGACCCCGAGCGCTTGATCTGGCATCCGCCCGGCTACGACCCCGCCGAGCTGATCAAGATGCAGAACTGGGCAACACGCCGCTTCTACCTGCGGCCGACCCAGATCAAGCGGCAGTTCCTGGAGCTGAAGACCATCACACCCAAGATGCTGCTCTACGGCATCTACGGCATGGCGATCTAGCGCGAGCCTGGGCTCAGGGGCTTCCCCAGTCGACCACGGGCCACCCTGCTCGGGACGCGTGCCGACGCAACCTGGGGTCGGGATTGACGGCCACCGGTTGGCCGACGACCTCCATGACCGGCAGGTCCGAGCGGCTGTCCGTGTAGAAGAAGGCCTCGGCGAGATCCTCGCCGTGCCGGTCCGCGTCGTCGCGGGCGTGCTCCAGCTTTCCAGCACCGAAGCACAGCGTGCCCTGGGGGCGGCCGGTGAAGACGCCGTCCTGGACCTCGAAGCGGTTGCAGAGGATCTCGTCCAGTCCGAGCTCTTCCCCGGCCAGGCGGGACAGGTAGATGCTGGACGATGTCAGGAGCACCAGCCGGTCTCCTCGCTGCCGGTGCTCCTCGACCGCTTTTAGGGCACCGGGCCGGACCAGCTGACGGACCTCGCGATGCCAGAAGGCGGTCGTCCGGTCCGCGATGTCCTGCTCGGGAAGGCCCTCCAGCGAAGCGATGGCGCGCAGGACGGCGTGCTCCATGGTGGCCATGCCGATGTGGTAGCGGGCGATCCAGGTGAACGCGCGCAGAGCGACCGCCCAGCTGATGTGGCCCTCTCGGAGCTCGCTGCGCACCCAGAGGCCTGCGCTGTTGCGGGCGAGCAGGGTCTTGTCCAGGTCGAAGTAGGCCGTCGGCACGCTCGCCCGTTATCACCACCGGTCTTGGGACTCACCCCTCAAACGCTCGCCGAACCGGAGCAGGTCCTTCACTGGGCCATGCGCACCTGGGGTGAGCGCCTCGCCTTCACCACGGGGCTGGGGCCGGGGGGTATCGCCCTGTTGCACATGGCCCGCAAGCTGAGCCGGGTGAGCTGCACCTTCCTGGACACGGGCTTCCACTTCGCGGTGACCCTGCAGTACGCCGAGGAGATCGCCAACCTGCTCGACGTGGACATCGTCGCCGCCCACCCGGAGCCCTTCGGTCCGACCTGGCGCGAGGACCGCGTGGCCTGCTGCGACCACCGCAAGGTGGCGCCTCTGGCCAAGGCCCTGGAGGGCAAGGATGCGTGGGTCAACGCACGCCGCGCCGACCAGGGTGGGCTGCGCAACGGCATCCCCTTCGTGGAGCGGCAGGAGAGCGGCTTCATCAAGATCAACCCCCTGGCCCGAAAGACGCGAGCCTGGGTGAACGACTACCTGGCGCAGCACGACATCCCGCAGAACGGGCTGCTGTTGCAGGGCTACGGCAGCGTGGGCTGCGAGCCCTGCACCCGAAAGCTCAAGCCGGGGGAGGACGAGCGGGCCGGGCGCCTCTTCGCCGGCGGCAAGACCGAGTGCGGCATCCACACCCGGCTGACCGTCAAGCGCTGAGCGCTGCTGGTCGTACGCACCCGACCACCCAGGCGCCGCTCGCGCAGTTTGTCTCGTGAAGCCCCAGCGTGGCACCATGGACGCCACGATGTCCCTCCGCCCTGCTTTGGCCCGGGTCGCTGTGTTGCTCGCGGCACTGGTTTGGGTCATGGCGTTCGGAACCCGACTGTCGCACGAAGCGAACGCCAAACACGCCGTGTGCGAGCATGGCGAGCTCGTCGAAGCGACAGCCATCGAGGCCCCGGCAGACCGAAGCGTGATCCGGGCTCATCGCGACTTTGAGCACCAACACTGTGCCTACGATCTCTACGACAACGAGATCGCGGTCTTCTCGCCCACGAGTGTTCCCGAAAAGGCCTCGTTCCCGCCCGTTCGCCTGTTGGGCCTTCACTCGCCCCTCCCCACGCCACCCCTGCGCTACGCACCGAAGACCGGACCCCCCACGACCTGAACTCTCGCAGGTCGTCGGCCCGACCCGGGCCAGTCCCCTCTCTTGGCGCGCACAGTCCGCGCGACGGGTGAACATGCATGTCTCTTCTCGTACGCAGAGCCCTTCCATCCATTCTTCTGTTCCCGGCTCTGGCCCATGCTCAGGAAGACCCTGCCTCGACCCCCGACGAACTCGAGGTCCTCACCCAGCGGGTCGAATTGCTGGAGAGCGAGCTCGCCGCCGTGGAGGCCGAACTCCTCCTCCAGCAACAGGCTGCCGTCCTCCGGGAAGCCGAGGCCCTGGCTCGAGATCTTCCACCCCTCTCCCCCGCTCCATCGTCCGGACCTTCGCGCCTCAACCCCGGCCTGACAGCCTTCGGTGACGTGCTGGGAACCGCCGGACTGGGACCGGATGGCCTGACCCCGGGCTCCGGCCCCTGGCTTCGCAGCTTGGAGTTGGACCTGCGGGCCTCCGTCGACCCCTTCGCCAATGCGGTCGCCGTCTTGGCGGTCCATCAGGAGGCCCCACTGCAGTTGGAGCTGCATGACGAGCACGACCACGACCACGACCACGAGGACGAGGACGAGGACGAGGAGCACGAGGAGCACGAGGAGCACGGCGGATACCACCTGGACCCGGAGGAGGTCTATGTGGACTTTGTCGCGCTTCCCAGAGGTCTGAGTCTCCGTGCGGGCCGTTCTCGCCAGCCCTTCGGCATCACCAACCGGGCCCACCCGCATGACTACCCGTGGGCTACAACCCCGCTGCCCCTGGTGCAAGCACTCGGACACGAGGGCTACGCGGACGTGGGGGCCAACGCCTCCTGGTTGCTGCCGCTCCCTCCGGCCGCGGCCCTGACCGTGCAAGCCGGCGTGGTGTCCGGTCGCCCCCTGGACCCTGAAGGCCAGTTGCCCGGCTGGATCGGGCGTGCCGAGATCTTCGGTGAGCTCGGGCGCTGGGAGCTCGGTGTGGGCGCTTCGGCCACCGGCAGTCAATCGCTGGGCGTCTGGGGCTCGGACCTGATGCTGCGGTGGCGTGCGAGTTCCTGGAAGTCTGCCGTGCTCCTGGTGGAGGTGTTGGGTACCGACGAGCGAGGCGGGTACGCGGCGCTACAGCTTCAACCCACGCGGTCCCTCTACGTGGGGGCGCGAACGGACACCTGGGAAGGAACCTGGCACTACGGGGGCTATGTGTCCTGGTACTCGTCGGAGTTCCTTCGGCTTCGCCTGGGGGCAATGACCGACGGCGAGACCGTGGTCGCCGACACACAACTTACCTTCGTCTGGGGCTCACACCCGGTCGAGCCCTACTGGGTAAACCGATGATGAACTTCCTGTTTTTTCTCTCGACCGCGCTGGCCGCACCCGAGGTGGTGTGCACGCTCCCGCACCTGGCCGCCATCACACAAGAGCTTGCGCCGGAGGCGACCGTGACCGTGTTGGCCACGGGAAATGAGGACCCTCACCGGCTGTCGCCGACGCCCGCTCTCATGGCCAAGGTGCGAGACGCGGATCTCTACGTCGAGATCGGGATGAACCTGGAGCTGTGGTCGACCCGCCTCCTGGACAACGCCGGCAACCCTGGCATTCGTCGCGGCCAACCCGGCCATGTGCGGGCCAGCGAGGGCATTCCCGTCCTGGGCGTACCGACGGATCTCACCCGAGCCCGGGGCGACCTGCATCCCGAGGGCAACCCCCACGTCTGGCTGGATCCACTCAACGGCGCGGTGCTCGCAAAGAACATCGCAGCCGGTCTGTCCCGAATCGACCCGGATCACGCCGCGGACTACGAGTCCCGGGCCGAGGCCTTTCAGGACAAGGTCTGGGAGCGAAGCTTCGGCGAGGACCTGGTGGCCTTCATGGGCGGGGAGACCCTCGAACGCCTGGAGCGCGGCGGCAAGTTGCGCCCCTTCCTGGAGGCCAAGGAGATGTCCGACCGACTGGGCGGTTGGCTGAAGCAAGGGGCGGGCCTGCAGGACAAGCCCGTCGTCTTCTACCACCAGAGCTGGGTCTACTTCATCGAACGCTTCGACCTGGACGTGGTTGGCTACATCGAGGACCGGCCCGGGATCGCGCCGACTGCTGGCCATCGCGAGCAGCTTCGTGCAGCCATGCTGAACCGCTCGGTGGGCGTGATCGGGGTCACGTCCTACTACGATGACCGCCTGGCTCGAGGGCTGGCCGAGGAAGTGGGTGCCCGCGTCGTGCAGCTTCCGGGTGACGTGGGGGGCACGGCGAAAGCTCGGGACTGGTGGAGCCTCATCGACACCCTGCTCGAGGCTCTCGAATGAGCGAGATCTCATGGATGCTCCTCCCCGCGCTCGCCTGCCTGGTCATGGCGGTGGCGCTGGGCTGGTTTGGCCTCCATGTGCTGCAGCGCGGGGTGATCTTCGTGGACCTGGCCCTGGCCCAGGTCGCCGCGCTGGGGTCGACCTACGCCGTCTACCTGGGACACGAGCCGGACGAGCCGGTGGCCTACGGGCTCGCGCTCTTTGCGACCGCGGTGGGGGCCGTCGCGTTCTCCTTTGCACGCCACTTCGAGCGGAAGGTTCCGCAGGAGGCCCTGATCGGCATCGCCTATGCGGTGACCGCCGCGGGGGCCGTGCTCATCCTGGAGTTCGCCTCGGACCCGCACGGTGCAGAGAAACTGCAGCATCTCGCGGTCGGCAACCTGGTGTGGGTGACGCCCACCGAGCTCGCGGTGATGGCGGGGGTGGTGGGTGCCGTGGGCCTGCTCCACGCCGTCTTTCGCCGGCAGTTCATGGCGGTGACCCTGGCCGAGGAGGGGGTGAACACCGGCCTCTGGGACATGGTGTTCTACCTGAGCTTCGGGCTGGTCATCACCTCCGTGGTGCACGTCGGTGGCGTGCTGCTGATCTTCAGCATGCTGGTCATCCCCGCGGTGGTCGCTCGGCTCCTGGTTCAAGGCATGTGGCAGCGGCTGGCGCTCGGCTACACGGTGGTGATCCCCGTGAGCCTGTTGGGGGTGTCCATCAGCTATGAGCATGCCGCCGGACCGGTCATCGTCGTGCTCCTGGCGGCCCTGCTCTTGCTCACACTCGCGGTGGTGGCACTGCGGGAGTCCAGCTCTCGCGCGATGCTGAGCCTTCGGATGCTGCTCTCCGCGACGGCGATCGGTGGTGGCCTGTGGGCCTTTGGGGTCTGGCCCGAGGAGCACTCGCCCCAAGAGCATCAGCACGACCACCACGACCTCGAGCATGCGGCCCGATCAGCCTCTCCAGCGGAGCGGGACGTTCTCTACCGCGAGCACGCCCAGGACATCGATCTCCTGCGGACAGCGCTGCAATCGGAGGGGGACATCTCACTGCGCTTCCTCCTGGGAACCGCTCTCGCCAAGGCCGGCGAAGCACAAGGGTTGGAGGTGCTCGCCGAAGTCGTCCGAGCGGAGGCACCCTTTCTCCGCATGGAAGCCGACGACCGACTGCGCATCCTCGCAGAGTCCTCGGCTCCTGACTGGGACCCGCTGGAAGGGCCGGACAGCGCGGGCCTCTGGGCTGGCTGGGCCAAGAACCCGCCAGAGGGCTGGCAGCAGAGGGCGACGGCACTCACCCTCCCTGACTGAACCGCGAATCCAGCCCACCGCGCAGCTGCGAGCCGAAGACAGCGATTGGTTTGCGGCCCATCTCGATCCCGCGGAAGAGCAGGACGAGGAAGCGCCGGGCGAGTCGGGATAGGCGCAGGAAACGCGTCCTAAGCCACTGAGATTACGCCAGCCGTCCTACTGGTCGTACCAGGAGGGCTTCACCAGGTTCTGGTAGTGGCTCACGTCCATGGGGTTGATGCGCTGCTTGAGCGCGCTCAGCGCCATCATGGCGCTGACCTTGGCGAACCAGATGTACATGTCGCGCTTGTAGTCGACCCGGCTGGTCAGGCCCTTGAGGATCCAGCGCGTGTTGACGAACTGCTTGTTCATCTCGTAGAGGGCCTGCTCGATCTCGTGCTTGGTCATGAAGTCGGTGTTGAGCACCGGGCTCAGCCAGTCGAAGTCGTCGAAGTCCTCTTCCGTGATGTGCCCGTTGCGGATGGCGTCGTCGTAGATGGGGGTGCCCGGCACCGGCGTGATGGGATGGAAGGCGGGGAAGTCCACGTCCAGCCGCTTGGCCAGCTCCACCTGGCGCTTCAGCGAGGCGTTGTCTTCCTCCTTCACCCCTACGATGAAGGTGGCCTGGATGAAGACCTCGGGGAAGTTCTCCTTGAAGATGCGGATGGCCTGTTCCGCCACTCCACCCGTATAGAAGCGCTTGTCCAGGGAGCTGAGGCTCTCGTCGTCGGCCCGCTCCACGCCGATGAGAATGTGGGACAGGCCGGCCTCGACCTGGTCGCGGAGGATGCCCTTCTTGTGGTCCCGGACGATGCAGTCCGCCCGCATGAAGGTCATCCACTTGGTCTTCATGCCGCTCTCGATCATGCGGCGGCTGAACTCGTGGTTGAAGCCGGGATCGATGTTCCAGCTCTCGTCCACCCACACGTAGCTGCGCTTTCCGTAGCGGTAGTAGAGCTCCTCGACCTCGGCGAGCATCCGGTCCGCGCTCTTGCTCCGCCAGCGGGGACTCAGCTTGGCGTTGCCGTCGCTGTCGTACTTGCGGTCCGCCATGACGGTCCACCACGCGCAGAAGCTGCACTTGCTCACGCAGCCCCGGCTGTGGTGCAGGGTGCTTCCTCCGGGGCTGAACAGGTAGCGGCTCGTCCCGTACAGGTGCATGGGCATGAGGTCGTAGGCGGGCAAGGGCAGCGTATCCAGGTCCCTCACCAGCTTGCGCGGCCGCGTGCGCACCAGCTCATCGTCCTGGGCGTAGGCCAGGCCGTCCACCGAGCTCCAGTCGGGGTCCGTGTCGGTGGCTTTCTCCAGCACCTCGACAAAGGTCTGCTCGCCCTCACCGATGCAGATCAGGTCGATGTTCGGGTTCTTCGCGTAGCGGTGGGCCAGGTTCGTGAAGTGTCCGCCGCCGGCGACGGTCATCGCCTCGGGCGCGGCCTCTCGGGCCAACTTGAAGAAGCGGAGGGCCTCCTTGCTGTAGAGAGCGTGGTTCTCGCCGCAGCCGATGACGTCGGGCTCGAAGTCCTTCACCTGGTCGTAGAGCGATCTCCAGCCCACGTGCATGGGCATGCAGTCCAGGATCCGGACCTCGTGCCCCGCGTCTCGCGCCATCGCCGCCAGGTGCGGCATGGCCTGCTGAAGCAGGAAGTTGTCGCCTTCGCTGGTGTAGGGCCAGTAGCGGCGCGGAGGCTGGACGAGGAGGACGCGCATCGCTGCTCTAGGCCAGCGAGGTGGTCGCCTTGCGACCGTCGATCTTGCGTGCCACAGCCAGCCAGGCACGGTTGAGGTGTGCGGTCTGCGGGTGCTTCCGTAGTCGCCCCTCGAGCTCCAGCAGCGCGGGCAGGTCCAGAGGCCCGGCCGCGGCCTCGAAGGGACCGCTCAAGGTGTAGTGGGTAGGAAGCATGCGCTCCACATCGAAGCACTCCGAGAGCAGGGCCTGCAGATCCTCTTGCTCGTAGGTGCGTACCCACAGGTCACCGGGCACGTGCACCACGCCATCGGACAAGAGCGACTCCAGGCAGCCCGGGGGTACGTCCAGAGAGGATGCCCAGCCCCAGCGGGCCTCGACGCTGGCCAGGATCACCCCTCCGGGCTTCAGCATCTCGAAGCAGCGTCGAAGGATGCGCTGGGGGTCCTCGCAGTAGCAGAGCACCTCGGCCGCCAGCACCGCGTCGACAGGCTCCAGCTCGGGCATGGTCTCCCCAGTGGCCCAGTGCAGGTCCACCCGGCCGGGCCGGCCCGATGCGTGCTGGAGTGTTCGCCACAGGCTCCGGAGATCGGGGTCCACCACCTCGACGTCCAGGCCGCGATCGAGCAGGGCTGCCGTGAAGCGTCCGCAGCCGCCGCCCAGGTCGAGGACACGGCCCGAGGAGGGCAGCCAGCGCTCCCAGTGGTGCAGGTACATCGCGCGTTCGAGGAGCTTGTCTTTGTGGTTGGGTGCGGAGGGGTCCAGGAAGTCCAACCACTCGGGATTCTCGGACCACGCTCGCACCAGACCCTGGAGGTTTTCCAGCGGTGGTGTTGGGGCGCTGCCGCCGTGATGCAGGGCCTCCAGGCGGGGATCGCTGGGCTTCATCCAGAAGGCGCCGCCTGCCCACTCGTGGAGTTCAGAGCAGGGGTAGGGAGGCCCCTCGGGAAGCGGAAGGATCTCGGCCCCGGCTCGTTTTGCATCGGCGAGAGACACGGCGCCACCTTAGCGCTTGACGCGACCCGGGGCTCAGGTCAGAGTAATTCTGACGTTCAGGTCTCGGCGGGGTAAGACCCGTAGGACATTCACCAACCCACGGAGCAGAGATGAACTGGCGCCCCTCTCCCCGGCCGAAGCCGGGCCCGAAGAAGTAGATTCTGCTTCTCGTGACGAAGAGCCCGCCGATTCGGCGGGCTCTTTTCGTTTCGCAGCTGAGGGTGAACCGGGCTGCGCCCAGCCGTCTCAGCCCAGCAGCCTCTCGAGCAGGCTGCGGGTCAAGCCATGCCCGGGCCGAACCGCGGTCAGGCGGCCCTGTAGGCGGGCACCGATCAGCGCCAGGTCACCGAAGAGGTCCAGCACCTTGTGGCGGACCACCTCGTCGGGTGCCCGGGGAGGACTCATGGGCTCCTTTTCGTCGTAGATCAGGGCCGTCTCCAGGGTGCCTCCCTGGATCAGTCCCTTGGCACGAAGCTCTTCGACGTAGTGGCGGAAGCCGAAGGTGCGGGCCCAGCTGACCTCGTGAAAGTCGCTGGTGCTGAAGCGCTGCACCCCCACCACCGGGAACTCGGTGGTGACGTCCAGGTGGAAGTCTCCAGGCTCGACGCGCATCCACCGGTCGCCGTCGTGGACTTCGACCGTGCGGTCCACCACCAGCAGCGGTGCCGGTGTGGTCAGGAGGATGGGCTGGATGCGCTCCACCCAGTTCTGTGCGCTTCCATCCAACAGGGGGACCTCGGGTCCCTGCACCTCGATCTCGACATGATCGATGCCCAGGCCATTCAGAGAGGCGAGCAGGTGTTCCACCGTGCCGAGGGTTCCCAGGGTGGTGGCCCACTGGGTCTCGGTGACGTGGTCCCACAGCGCCGGGATGCGCCGGCCGTCGTGAAAGAAGACGATGCCACCCTCGGTGGCTGGCCGGGCGCTCAGCTTGCACCACAGGCCGGTGTGCAGTCCCACTCCCGTCGCGGAGAAGGGGTGGCAGGTCTGGGCGCGCGGTGTCATTGCTCGGCGGCCGGCGGGAGGCCTGTGACCACCTGTCCGCGTTCGATGCCGTTGTCGGCGAACCAGCCCTGGTTCATCTCGAGGGCGTACATGGCGGGAGCAGCGCTCGTCACGGTCTGCGTGTTGTGAGGAGACATGTCCTCGATGTTCAGGATGCGTCCGGTCTCGTCCAGGTAGGCGATGGACAGCGGGATGTGGGTGTTCTTCATCCAGAAGGAGAGCGACTGGGGCTCGGGGTACACGAAGAGCATGCCCGAGTCGGTGGGGAGCTTCTTCCGGAACATCAGCCCGTTGTGACGCTCCTCGGGCTCGTCCGCCACCTCCACGGTGATGCTCTCCTCGCCGACGATGATGCCTTGGGTGGGCAGCTTGCCCTTGCCAGCGCAGGCGAATCCCAACAACCACATCAGAAGAGCTTCTCCTGCTCCTGAGCGCTGGCCGCCGCGCTGGGGGCCAGGCCAAGGTGCTGGTGTCCGCGCGTTGTGACGATGCGACCGCGCGGGGTGCGCTGCAGGTAGCCCTCCTGGATGAGGAAGGGCTCGTACACGCACTCGATGGTGTCCTGCTCGTCGCCGATGGCGGCGGCCAGGTTGCTGAGACCGACTGGTCCACCCTCGAAGGTCAGGGCGATCGCTTCGAGGATGCGTCGATCCATGGAGTCCAAGCCGGCCTCGTCGACTCCCAGGCGCTCCAGTGAGCTCTGGGCGATGGCCCGATCGATGGTGCCGTCGCTCTCGACCTCGGCGAAGTCCCGAACCCTCTTCAAGAGTCGGTTCGCGATGCGGGGAGTGCCGCGGCAGCGCTGGCTCATCTCCCGTGCGCCGTCGTCGGTGATGGTGACACCCAGTCGCTTTGCCGAGCGGCGGATGATGAGATCCAGCTCCGGTGGCTTGTAGAAGTCGAAGGTGGCCTGGATGCCGAAGCGGGTGCGCAGGGGAGAGGTCAGCAAGCCGGCGCGGGTGGTCGCCCCGACCAGGGTGAAGCGCCGCAGGGGGAGCTTGACGGACTGGGCACCGGGGCCGGTCCCCAGCATCACGTCGATCTCGTAGTCCTCCATCGCCGGGTAGAGCACCTCCTCCACCGCTCGGTTGAGACGGTGGATCTCGTCGATGAACAGGATCTGCCGATCCTCGAGGTTGTTCAGGATGGCGGCCAGGTCCCCACCGCGCTCGATGATGGGGCCGGAGGCGGTGCGCACCTCCACACCGAGCTCCTCGCCCAGGATGTAGGCCAGCGAGGTCTTGCCCAGCCCCGGAGGCCCCGCGAACAGGACATGGTCCAGGGCCTCTCCGCGCTTCAGGGCGGCCTGGATGTAGACGCGCAGGTTGCCCTTGATGGACTCCTGGCCGACGTACTCGTCCAGGTTCCGTGGCCTCAGCGCGGGATCGAAGTCCAGCTTCTGCACGCCGCTGTCCACCATGCGCTCGTCGTTCATGACTGCCCTCCGCTGAGGATGCGGAGCGATGCGGAGAGACGCTCCTGCAGAGAGTTGTCGTTGATGCCTTCGCGAATCAGTCCCGAGATGGCCAGGTCGATCTCGGTCTTGCGGTAGCCCAGCCGGGCCAGCGCCAGGCGCAGTGCGTCACCGCGGCCGGCGGCCTGATTCTCCATGGGGGCGAGGGTAGGGGAGGCCGGGGTGAAGTCCACCGCCAGCTTTCCGCGCAGCTCCAGCACCATGCGCTGCGCCGTCCGGCGCCCCACACCGCTCACCGCCGTCAGGGCGCGCACGTCCTCCTGCTGGATGGCCGTTGCGAGCTTCTTCAGCCCGAGGCTGTCGATCGTTGCCATGGAGAGCTTCGGACCCACGCCCTTGACCGCCAGCAGCACTTCGAAGGCCTGTCGGGAGCTGGGTGCGGTGAAGCCATAGAGCTGGATGGCGTCCTCGCGCACCTGGGTGGACACGGACAGGCTCACCTCTTCGCCGACCGTCATCCGTGCGCCCAGGTTGATGCCCACGTGGACGCGGTAGCCGACGCCATTGACATCGACGACGGCGCAGCCGGACTCCAGTTCGACGAGTTCTCCGCGCAGGCGAGCGATCAAGGGCCGAACTTCCTCTCTTGAGCGTGGTGGCGCGCGTGCGCCAGGTGGGTGATCGCTATCGCGACCGCGTCGTAGGCATCGTGCGGCAGGTCGGGCTGCTGCCCGGTCAGCATGCTGACGGCTCGTACGATCTGTGCCTTGTCGGCCCGGCCGTTGCCCGTGACCGACTTCTTGACGGTCATGGGGTTGTACTCGAACACGGGCAGATTCTGCTCCGCGGCCGCCAGCAGAGCGACGCCGCGGGCCTGGCCCAGGCGCAGCGCGGACTCGCTGCTCTTGTGGCGGAAGATGCCCTCGATCGCGACCACGCTGGGCTTGTGTACCTGGAGCACTGCCTGCAAACCCTCGTAGATCTGCTTCAGCCGAAGGGGCACACCGTCCTTGGTCCGGGTCTTCACCACCCCGACGGAGTGCAGTCGGTAGCGGCCGCGTACCCGGTCCACGAGGCCGTAGCCCGTTACCGTGGACCCAGGATCGATGCCCAGTACCAGCACAGATGTTCAGTATAGGCTGAGCTCACTTCGCGCCATGACCGAAAGGGCTCAAGCCTGCGTGATTGTGCCGGCGCTGAACATGAAGAAGGGTGCCTCGTACTTGAGGGCGGCGACCTCACCGGCCTTCACCTCGACCGTGGCCTTCCCGAGGCAGCACTTGGGCGTGAAGAGGTAGTTGAAGTAGACCTGCACCTCGTGCGTTCCGGGCTCGAGGGCGTAGTCCTGCTTGCCCCACTTCGCCGGGTGCTCTTCGTCGTTGATGACCACCACGGGGGTGACGAAGAAGAGCATCCACGCCAGGGGATTGTGGGAGCTGTGGACGGAGATTCCAGTGCTGTCGTCGCTTGTGGCAGTGGCCTCGTCAGCATTTCGTTCGGCGTCGGACATGGTGACCTCGGTTTCGGGCGTTCGCGGAGGAGCCTACACGACCTCAACGGTCCACGTCGAGGCCATCGAACACCCTCCATGGGCCTTTACGCCGACGGGGAAGGCCCCAGAGCAGGGGAATCAGGACGATCGAGAGGCCGCGAGGTGTCCGGTCATCGCAGCGGGTGCACTCCTCGTCGATTTCGCCGTCGCAGTCGTTGTCCCAGCCGTCGCAGAGCTCCACGATGTCGTCGACCGCCCCGTTGCAGTCGTCATCGAGACCGTTGCAGACCTCGAGCGCTCCCGGGTAGATGCGCGGGTGCTCGGGCGCGCAGTCCACGCTGTCGGGCCAGTCGTCGTCCGCATCGTCGCCGTGGGCCCAGGCCAGCGACAGCAACACCAGCAAGGTCACGCATTCACCCTACCCGAGGATTCGGCCGAGTTCCTCGTCGCTGATGTCGGCGTTGTGGTGCACGGCCTGCACGTCGTCGCAGTCCTCGAGAAGATCGAGCAGGCGCAGAACGCTCTCGGCATCCTTGCCGGCCACCTCGACCCGGTTGTCGGGAACGTAGGAGAGTTCGGCGCTGCCCGGCTCCAGGCCAGCGGTGCGGAGCGCGTCCTTGACCGAGAGGTACTCCGTGGGTTCGGTGGTGACCTCGAAGGCCTCACCATCGGCCTGCACGTCTTCGGCACCGGCGTCCAGGGCGGCCATCAGCAGCTCGTCCTCGTCCACCGCTTCGAAGACCATCACGCCCTTCTTCTGGAACATGTAGGCGACGCAGCCGCTGGTTCCCAGGTTGCCGTCGCTCTTGTTGAAGGCGTGGCGGATCTCGGCGGCTGCACGGTTGCGGTTGTCCGTCATGACCTCGACCAGCACAGCGATGCCACCGGGTCCGTAGCCCTCGAGCTTGTACTCCTCGTAGTCGGCACCTTCGAGGTTGCCGGTGGCCTTGTCGATGGCCCGCTTGATGTTGTCCTTGGGCATGGACGCGGCCCGAGCCTTCTCGATGGCCAGGCGCAGCCGGGGGTTGGCGCTCTCATCCCCGCCACCCAGCCGGGCGGCGACCATGATCTCCTTGATCAGTTTCGTGAAGCGCTTGCCCCGCGCGGCATCCTGTGCCCCCTTGCGGCGCTTGATGTTGGCCCACTTGCTATGTCCGGCCACGGCTCCTCCGCTGGCGCGGACTTAATCGCTGTCCAGCCGATCGGCCATGGCTGCGTATTGGGGGTCTCCCGTGATGCGGGCGAGCTCACGCAGCGTCTGTGCGGCGATCGCCGTGTCGCCCTGGTCTTTGGCGGCGGCGGCGTAGGTCAGCAGCAGCGTGGGGTGTGGCGTCCGCGCGACCGCGCGCTGCAGCACCGTGTAGGCGGCCTCTTCCTGGCCTGTCTGCTGCAGGATTGTCACCATGGCCATGACGGGACGGATGTCCGTGGGGTGCGCGTCGGCCACCTCGCCCAGACAGGCCACTCCGATGCTCACGCCCTCGACGCCCGCATGCGCCATGCACGTACTGATCGCCAGCTCGACGTCGTTTGGCCGGGCCTTGTGCGCGTCGTCCAGCAGTGGCATGGCCAGCGCGGCCTCACTGTCCTTCAGGTACAGCAGGCCCAGCGCCCCCTGCGCGTCCGGGCTGTTCGGCGCCAGCTCGTGCGCCCTCTTCAGGTCGCGAGCCGCCTCGGAGAAGAGATCCTGCTCCGCGTAGAAGTGTCCCCGAAAGAGGTGGACCAGGTAGCACTCGGGGTAGTCGATGACGAGCTGTTCGAACTCGGCTTCAGCCGCCACCGGTGTCTCCCGCGCCAGGTCCCGAGCCCTGGCCAGTCGTCCCTGGCCCATCAGGTCGAGGGTCCCCTTGTCCAGCTCCACCAGCACGGCCCAGTCCACCCGAGCCTGGGCGGACTCCGGGTTGAGCAACAGCGCCTGGGACAGGCTGGCTCGAGCTCCAGCGAGATCGTTTTCATTGATCTGGAGCCGCGCCAGGGCTTCCCACAGTCGCGGTTCGTTGGAGACCTTCTGGGTGCCCTTTCGCAGGTACTCCTCGGCCCGCTCCGGGTCCAGGGCTGCGGCCGCGAGATAGGCCTCCGGATCATCCGGGGAGGCCTCCATGGCATGGTGGGTGATCTCCAGTGCGTCCTCCCAGCGCTGCTGTTGGATGAGCATGGAGCCCAGCGCGCTCCAGGCCTCGGGCAGGTCGGGATGGAGGGTGGTGGCGGTTCGGTAGCTCGCCTCGGCGTCCTTGTTTTCATTGCGGGATCGCTGCACCGAGGCGATGCCCATGTAGGCCCTCGCGTAGCCGGGATCGATCGCCAGGGACTTGCGGTAGGCGTCCTCGGCGTCCTCCGCCTTCACGCTGGCGCGCCCGAGCAGGTACCACGCCATGGCTGAGCGGGGATTGTCCGCCGCGTACTGTTCGTAGGCGAACTGGGCCTGGTGACCGATGCCCAGGTTCATCAGGATGTCGATGAGCAGCTCGTGCGCCTCGACATCGTTCGGATGTGTCTCTACGGCACCTTTTGCCTCGTTCAGTGCGGCCTCCACACGGTCTGCGCGGAGGTGGGCCATGACCTCATCGGTCCCGGCGAAAAGGGCTGCGAACAGAAGCCATGACGCGAGCATCACAGCGTCCTATCGTGGAGGTTGGGTACACTCCACCGCCATGACTCTGCTGCTTGTCGCCGCATTCGCCGCCCGTCTACCCGAGGTCGCCGTCGTTGGAGTCCACGTCGAAGGACTGGATGAAGAGGGTGGGGAAGAGGCCAGCACACGCATGGGGGAGGCCATCGAACGGACCCAGTCGATGAGCTACGTCGAGCCACAGTTCGTCTCCGCCAAGCTGAAGGGGCGTGAGGTCCTGGTGATGGAGGACTTTGCCCTGAAGGAGGGCCGCGACCTGTTGGAGGAGGGCCGCGTGCTGTACCAGAACGCCGAGCCCGACGAGGCCATTCCGCTCCTCAAGATGGCGGCCTACGAACTCCAGGCGGGCATCTCGGCCACCGGGGACACGGATCTCCTCATCGAGGCCTGGCTGGTGCTGGGCCTTGCCCACACCGGAATGGGCCACGTGGAGGCCGCGAACGAGGTCTTCCGAGAGGTGGTCGTCCTGGATCCCTCGCGCGAGCTGGACCCCATCCGCTACCCACCCCAGGTGGTCGAGGGCTACGCCAGGGTTCGGAGCGCGGTGATCGAGGAAGGGACCGGCAGCCTTGCGGTGAGTGCCTCGGCCGATGGTGCCGAGGTCTTCGTCGATGGCCGCAGCGTCGGCCTCGCTCCGGTGACCGTGGATGGGCTCCCGGTGGGCCGCCACTACGTCTTCGCCACAGCCGAGGGCGGGCTCCGGAGCTACGAGGAGGTGGTCATCGAGGCCGACGGCACCCGCAAGCTCTCCATGAAGGTGGAGGAGCGGGCCATCACGGCTCCGGCCGAGGACCGTAGCGCGCGAGCGCTCCAGACCGAATCGCTGTACAGCGCTGTCGGAACCTACAGCCAGACCCCGCTCGTGCTGCTCGCGGGGGAGATCGATGACGACCAGGTCTCGGTCTTGCTCTACAGCTCTCGCAGCGGCAACTTCTCCCAGTCTCTGTCAGCGCCAGCCGGGGAAGACCCGGTGGGTGCGATCGTCGATCTCATCCCGGCCCTGGGCAGCTACGTGACGGAGACGGGGGACATCCGGCCGGATCGGGTGGCGATCTCCATCCCACCCTTCGTCATCAGCGACAACGCGGTCCTGGAGCAGGTCCTGCTGGACCCGAACGAAGAGGTCCAGATCCAGTACATCGAGACGGGTCCCCCCTGGTACCTCTGGGCCGCAGGGGGCGGCATTGCGCTGGCTGGCGTCGGAGTTGGCGTCTACGCCTGGGTCAACCAGCCGGGCGGCACCGACCCCCAGGACCAGGGAACCATCACCATCGTGCTGCCCTAGTCCAGGCCTCGCCGCTCAGCCGCCGAAGAGCACCTTGTCGGTCTCGTTGGCGATCACGGTGACGGTCTGCGTCTGGTCCAGGCCGATCTGCTCGTTGATCGCCCGGATGGTGTGCTGACCGGCCTCCAGCTTCACGTTGAACATGGGGGTACGGCCAATGTTCTTGCCATCGACGTAGATGTCCGCCCAGGAGTCTCTCATCGTGCCGCGCAAGTTGATGTTCAGCGTGCCTTGGGCAGCGACCTTCTTGCTGAGGCTCTTGCTGTGGGTCTGGGCCCCGTCCGCGGTCACGAAGGTGAAGTTGTTGGGCGTGTAGCCACTCAGACGCAGGCTCACGGTGTACTTGGAGCCGACCGTCCCCGCGGACCAGGTCATCGGAGTCTGGCCGATGAGGCTGTTGTCCACGTAGACCTGTGCTCCGGAAGGCGTGCTCTTGAACTGGACCTGGGCAGCCCCGGTGGTGGGCGGCGTGTTCGTGCCCGTGGGCGGCTTCCAGGTCCCCGCCTTCTTCAGGGTGACCTTGAGGACGACCTTGTCGCCCGCCTCCACGTCCACGGTCTCGCTCGCGTCCGAGTACCCCTCGGCGGTGATGTGGAACTCGACCTCGCCGGGCTCCAGGTCATCGACGCGCACCTTGTCGCCTTCGCCTACGATCTCTTCACCCCGGTAGACCGTGGCGGGGACGTTGAGGCGCAAGACCACCGACCCCGTGGTGGCCTGCACCTCGACCTCACGGACCTCGACCGTGGTCGGGGGCGGGTCCCGCATGACGCGCTCGGTGATGAAGGCTGCGATGACACCCACCAACAAGAGGATCGCCAGGAGCCACGGCACGCTGCTGGAGGGCTTCGTGCTGAGGGTGTCGGTGCCGCCCGTGGTGCGCTCCTCCCACTCGGGCGCCAGCTCGATCTCCGGTTGACGGTTGTGCAGTTCTTCGGCGATGAGACTGCTCGCCTCGAAGCGCTCGATCTCCTCGGTCTTCTCCTTGTGGAAGAGCTCTTCCATGAAGACCGCGAGGGAGCGTTGAATCACCGGAGGCGTGCTCGGGTACATGTACTCCAGCAGGCTGTGCTGGAACTCGCGGGCGTCGGTGAAGCGGTCCTCCCGACGCACGGTGAGCGCTCGCATGACGATGTCGTCGAGGCGCTGCGGCACGTTTGGATTCAGGGCCGAGGGGGGACTGATGTCGACCTTCTTGATCTTCTCCAGGGTCTTGATCTCGGAGTCGGTCTTGAACAGCCGCCTTCCGGTCAGCATCTCGTAGAGGATGATGCCGGCGCTGAAGAGGTCCGACTGCTGGGTGACGGACTCGCCCCTGGCCTGCTCGGGGCTCATGTACTCGAACTTGCCCTTCAGCACCCCGTCCTTGGTGTCGTACTGGGACATCTCGGCCTTGGCGATTCCGAAGTCTGCGATCTTGATCTCGCCGTCGTAGGACACCAGCACGTTGCTGGGGCTCATGTCGCGGTGCACGATCCCCAGATCGCGGCCCTGCATGTCGGTCTTCCGGTGGGCGTAGTCCAGCCCTTTGCAGAGCTCGTGCGCGATGTAGACAGCGAACTCTTCCGGCAGGATCTTTCGTCGACCGGCGAGCTTGCGAAGGACCAGCTTCACGTCCTTGCCGTCCACCCACTCCATGGCGATGAAGTAGTTGTCGCGGATCTTTCCGAAGTCGTAGATCTGGACGATGTTTGCGTGCTGGAGCGAGACCGAGATCTTGGCCTCGTCGATGAACATCGTGACGAACTCGTCGTTGCTGCTCAGGTGCGCCAGGATGCGCTTGATGACCTGGATCTTCTCGAAGCCCGCCGTGGAGATGGACTTGGCCTTGAAGATCTCCGCCATACCCCCGGTCGCGATCTTGTCGACTAGGTAGTACTTGCCAAAGGCTTCAGGATCGAAGGAAGTGGCCACCAGTGTGAATGCTACCTAACCTCACTTCAGGTTCCTGTGTCCGTGCCGCCGCCACCACCACCCAGACCAAGGAATGCCTCGGCTTCTTCACAGCTCCACTCGTCCTCGAATTCGGTCTCCGAGGCGAGTTGGCAGAACTCCTTTTCGTCTTCTTCCAGGGCCTGACGCCCGTGCTCCTCGATGCAGGTCTGCAGCTGGCCGTCGGGAACGGTCAAGCCACAGGCATCCTCGGCATAGCTCGCCAGATCGCGGCAAAGTTGCTGGCAGCTGTTCCGACGACAGGCGGTGAGGGCGACCAGGGCGATAACGGCAAGTGCCAGGCGCATTGGGAAGGGACTCTTCAAAGTAGGAAGGACGAGCTAATCTGGCATGGAGGACAAGGCTGGTCAACGAACCGACGCGGGATTGACCTTTGCTCGACGTGACGTTGAAAAACTTTGGGGTGTTGCAGATCGAGCCGACGGACCACTGCAACTTGAGCTGCACGATGTGTGCACCGCACCATGAAGGGTGGGCGCAGGTCCACGGGGTGCCCAAGGGCCACATGGACATGGGCCTCTACGAGCACATCGTGCGCGGTCTGGCCGAAGAGGACTGCCGCTTCGACCACCTCATCTTCCAGTGGCTCGGTGACCCCTCCCTCCATCCGCACCTGGAGGACATGGTTGCGCTGGCGCAAGACCACCTGGCGGAGAGGGTCGGGTACCTGCGCATCGACACCAACGCGATCGTGTTGACCCCCTCCAGGATGGAGCGGCTGGTGTCGGTCTACGCCCGTTGCCCCGAGCTCCCCCTGCTCCTCGTCTTCACCGTGGATGCCGTGACGGAGCAGACCTATGCGCGGGTGAAGGGGCAGGACGCCCTGGCGCGGGTTCGCCGGAACATCCGACACCTCATCATGCAGCGCGCGCACCTGGGCGGGGATGTGCGCCTGAACCTGCAGCTTCAGTTCGTGCTCCAGGAAGGAAATGCCCACGAGTGCCGCGCCTTCGTCGACTACTGGAGCGACGTCCTGGCCTGCCACGGCAAGGGCCGCGGCTACAGCGAGATCATGATCAAGCGCCTGAGTGTGGGAGCGGGAGGCGAAGGCCAGCTTGCGGCGGACGAACTCTACGAGCGGAGCTGTCGGGAGCAGGGCGTGAGCGAGGAGCGCCGAGAACACGTGCACCTGAAGTGTTGGGACCGCCGTCCCTGGGAGAGCACCGGGGGGCAGGGGGCACGGCAGCCCTGTCCAGGGCTCTGGGCGACCCCCGTCATCCGGCACGACGGGGCGATGATGATGTGCTGCGCTGATCTGCCGGGCAAGCTCTCTCTGGGCTCGCTCGCGGAGAGCAGCTTCCGCGAGCTCTGGGAGGGTCCTGTGGCGCTGGAGCGCCGACTGGAGCACATCCACGGTCGCTTCGAGGAGCCCTGCGGGAGCTGTGGCGGCATCAACTGGTACCGGACCACCCCGGAAGTCATCGCCCATACCCTTGGCCAGCAGGGAGGCGAGGGGCCCGACGCGATCTAGACCGTCGGCGGGCTCACCGAATGCGTCGGATCACCCGTTCGAGCAGCCCGCCCTCGGCCCGCTGGCGCAGAGCGTCCCGCTCGCCCCGGAGGCGGTCTTCCCGCCGCCCTGACTCGATCAGACGCTCGCCGTTGTAGTTCGCCTCGTCCTTGACCGCGGCCAGCGCGTCGTTCAAGCGGTCTTGTTCCCGGCTGGCCTGGCGCAGCTCCGTGTCCTTCTTGATCAGATCGGCGCGCAGATCGCTGAGCTCGCGGGCCAGCTCTCGCACCTCCTGGTTGACGGCGTCCCGCTCCGATCCCAGCACCCGGACCGCTTCGCGCTTGAAGCCAGCGACTTCGTCCAGGGTGCGGGTCAGGCGCTCCACCGTGCCGGTCAGCGCTTGGACCTGGGCGTTGAGCTGCCCGATCTCTGCGCGCTTGCCCTCCACCTCCTCCAGAGCCTTCGCCAGCAGTTCGGCCGTGCTGCGCCACTCGCCCTCGGTGCGTCCGAGCTCCGCCTTCAGGTCCGCTGCCTGCAGCAGTGGGGTGGACTGGCGCTCTCGGCTCTCCGCGTCCTGGACCCACTCCAGCAGGGGTCGCTCGGCGATGGCTCTCGAGTAGCGCGTTCGTGCCAGGGTGCTCGCGGCACCGCTGCGGAAGACCACCTCGTCCCGGTTGTCCAGGACGATGTCCAGGACGTCCTCGAGCCCTTCCTCGTCGGTCACCCAGCCCGCCTCGCCCAGGTCCAGGGCGTGGTATCCGCCGGTGATGATGGGCAGGCCGCAGCCCAGGTAGTCGACGTGACGAAAGGCCAGCGCCACCTCGCGCTCGGCGTTGAGCTCCATCAGGTCCAGGGCGGCCGAGGCTTCGGCGTAGGCCTGTAGAAGCTGGGGCCAGGCCACGCTGCCGGCGTACTCCAGGCGCGGGCCTGGCGGGACACGGGACGGAAGATCCACGACCTGGGCGTCCCCCACGGCGGGTCGGCCCCCGTAGACCACCAGCTTGCCCTTGCGCCGCTTCTCCAGGTGGGCGACCGTTCGGCGAAGGGCTTCGGTGGGATCCTGCCAGGGCCAGGCCACGCCGCCCATCACCAGGAGAGGGTTTCGGGGAACCTTGCGCTCGGGGCCTTCCGGGGCCACCAGTGGAACGACACGCCCCGACCAGCGCCTGAGATCCACCCCTGCGATCGCCATCAGGCCCAGGTAGAACCAGCGCTGGCGGGGGTTGGAGAAGAGGAACTCGTCGGCGACGGCGAGTGCCCGAAGAGTCGCCACGGCCTCGTCGTCGGTGGCGCACTGCCAGGCCGCCTCCAGCAGACGAGGGGCGTAGAGGTCCACGCACAGCGGTGGGTCCAGGTCGGCCAGTCGCGGCGCTTCCTCGGGCTGAACACAGAGGATCCGGTCGGGCTTCACCGACTTGGCGTAGAGCCGGAGCTCGCTGGCGTTGGAGAAGGTGTGGGGTCCGCCGTCCACCGCATCCTGGTCGCGGGTGATGTAGAGGACCTCGTGTCCATCGGCCCGCAGGGCCTCTCCATGGTGCCAGGCGCGGAGAGCACCGCCGCTCGCCGGTCGGTCGGCGCGGGGGAGCCAGCCGTGGAAGACGATGAGAACGCGCATTCGTATGCAGGCTACTCTAGACGGGTGAGCCAGCCCTCCGAGCTGAGGCGGAACGCCCTCATGTACCTGAGCCGTCGGCTGAACCGCTCACTGGCGCCACCGGACTGGCTCACGGTCAACCTGACTCTGCAGTGCAATCTCAAGTGCACCATGTGCACCACCTGCTACGACGTGCCCGATGAGCTCAGCACCTCGGAGATCAAGGGGCTCATCGACCAGGCAGCGCTGTGGGGTGTGAAGGTCTTCAACCCGTTGGGGGGTGAACTCTTCATGCGCGGCGATCTCGAGGAGTTGCTGGAGCACGCCTGCCGCAAGGACTTCTTCATCACGGTCACGACCAACGGCACGCTCGTCAACAAGCGTCGGGCCGAGACCCTGGCGCGTATCCCACCGGAGAAGCTGCACCTGAACTTCAGCCTCGACGGTAGCGAGCGCGTGCACGACAGCATCCGGGGCGAGGGGATGTACCGCCGGGCGATCAAGGGCTACCAGAACCTACGGGAGGCCGACGTCGCCCGAGGCAACCGCCGTCGGAAGGTCCTGGTCAACTGCATCGTCCACCGCCGGAATCTGGACGAGCTGCCCTCCTTCCTGGATGAGCTCGAGCAGCTTGGTTTCGACGGCGTGCAGCTGCTGAACCTCTTTCGCCACGGTCCGGGCGGTCCCGTGGACGAGAGTGGTCTGTGGGTGCGCCCTCAGGACCTTCCCGCCTTGCAGGCGCTGATCGCGGAGCTGGTCCGGCGGGTGCAAGGGCAAGGTCGCAGCGGATTCCGCATCCTGAACCGCCCCGAAGACCTGGAGCTGGTCCCGTCCTACTACCGGGACGACCTGAAGCCGCTGGATGCGCCCTGCTGGAGCGGGTGGAAGGAGCTGTACGTCAACAGCAACGGCGACGCCATCATGTGTGATGGCCAGCTGGACTTCCTGGCGGGCCGTTTTGGCAGCGCCCGCGTGCAGACGCTCCGCGAGCTCTGGAACAGCGAGGCCCTGCGCGAGCGCCGCGAGGTGGTGAAAGAGTGCACTACGCCCTGCATCCAGAACTGCTACCTGCGTCGGGAGAGCGACTCGGCAGTGGGTATTGCGCGGAGCGCTCTGAGCCTGGTGAAGGGGGCGGTGAGTCGCCGTGCGAGCACGCTGCGCCCGCGACGGGGTGCCCGGGTGCCCCAGGGGCACCTGCGCCTGGAGTTGAGCGACATGGCCCCCTGGGCGGCACCATGGGACCAGGGCACCCTGGGTCGCTTCCAGGACTTCGCGCGCAACTCACCGCGTCCCATCGACGACTGCTGGGAGCGACCGGAGCGCTGGCTGGAGTACCGGGACAAGCACTACCTGGACTTTGGACGGGGCTTCATGGGCTTCGAGGTGGTGCAGCGACTGGTCGAGGATCTCCGCGCCGGGGGCCTGGTCTTCCCGACCCTGGAGTTGGGCTGGCGCGGTGAGCCTCTGCTGCATCCGGAGATGGCCCGTGTGCTTCGCTACGTGCTGGAGTCCATCCGTGAGCACGGTGTGTTCGAGCGCCTGCGAATCCGTACCGATGGGCGGCTGCTGAGCGAGGACATCACGGACATCGCCGCCGCCTACCCCGAGGTTCCGCAGAGCTGGATCCTGCACGGCAACGGAGCCGAGGCCTGCGAGGACAGCGTCCTGTCCCATGTGGACCACTTCCTGGGGCGGCGAGGGCCCGCCACGCGCTTCCTCGCCAGCTGGGTGGTGGAGGACGAGCTGGATCCTCACTACTTCGTGGAGATGTGGGGGAGCCGGCTGCGTGACCCCCCGCTCGCCGTGGGCCGGGAGCCACCCACTGGGGATGCGGTGTGGTTCCGCCGCACGGACCACGAGCACTTCCAAGCCACCGCTGAAGCGCGTCGTCGCCTCCGCGAGCTGGCCGAGGTGCTCGATGTGCGGCCGGATGAGGGGGTCGAGGACACCCCGCGCCGCTGCCCGGGACCGGTGAGCACCCCGACGGTGAGCTGGGACGCGAAGCTGGTGCTCTGCCCGCGGGACACCGAGCTGCGCAACCGGGTTGGAGAGGTCGACAAGGACAGCCTGGCGCGGATCTGGCTCGGGGACGTGGAGCGCTACCGCCGCAGTGTGCGAGGGGTGGGCGTTCCCTCGTGCGAGCTGTGCAGGGACTGCCACTTTCCCTGGTCGCCCAACTACCACCAGGCCACCCCCGAGGAACTGTCCTGGTCGATCTGACCGAGCCGGATCCTCGTTGCAGGCCCCGATCCGAGGGGTCGCGTTGGAGTTGACTCGTCAAGAGCGCAGGCCTATCCTGCATTGGCAGGCAGTTGTACCCGGTCCGTCCAGCGCTCCTGCCCCGGCCACCTTCCTCAGCGAGGTCCTGACCATGTTTCGAGCCTCTCACCAGACCCTGGCCCACACGCTGGTTGGTGTCTCTGCGGTGGGGCTGCTCGCGAACATCGCGTGCACGACGCCGGAGCCCCCGGCTCCGGTGGAGGAACCGGAGATCCTTGAGCCCGAGCCCGAGCCCGAGCCCGAGCCGCCTCCCCCTCCCCCGGTGACCATCGATCTCCGGGTAGACCCGGAGCTCCAGGCCCTCTTCGTCCCCATCACCAAGGACAGCTATGGTGAGGACGAGCTTCCGGCGCTCTTCGACCAGATGCGGGAGCTCGGTGACGCCTTCTGCTCGATGAAGCACGGCCTCGACGAGGTGGACCTGGAGGCAGCGAGAGCCTTCATCGCTCCGGAGTTCGTCAACGGCTACCTGAACGCCTACAAGTCGGCCCGGCGAAGCATCGAGTCGGGCTGCTGGAACTTCTTCCTGATGAACGACCAGCACCCGTACAGGGACTTCGAGCTGGTCGGAGCCTTGTTCCCCTCGGAGTCCTACGACTGCTACTCCGTGGGCTTTGCGCAGCCCTACATGATGCACAACGTGCTCGGCTGCAGCTCCCTCACCATGATCGACATCGACTGGCGGGTGCTGGATGCGCACCATCGGCTCCTCACCGCCTACGACGACGACCTGGTCGAGACGGAAGGCCTGGAGACGGCCATCAGCCAGGTGCAGGTGTCCTGGATCGCCTGGACGGGCCAGATGCGGCCCAGCTACCCGGCCACCGTCAAGTCCTTCTGCTCCGCCAAGCAGTTCGACACCTGTCAGGGGCACCTGGAGGACTTCCAGGGCAACTGGGACGACGTGAAGAAGCTCCAGCTGTCCCTGGCCTCCCTGGATGGGACGCACTTCTTCCAGACCGACGTTCCCAAGGTCTTCTACCTGAGCAACGCGATCGAGAGCATGTACACCACCCGCAAGGAGTTCGACACCCTGATGGAGTCGCTCGGCGGAGCGCTCGAGGTGGGCCAGCACGCCTACTTGATCCATCACGTGGGGGGCTACCCCAACTACGGAATCTACGATCTGAGTTGCACTGAGGACGGTTGCGGTGTCGAAACCGTATGCCGTGATGTCTACGTCGCCACCGCCATCGGAGCCACCGAGCCCACCTACGACACCTACTTCGAGACCGTCTCGACGACGACGGGCGCTGTGCCCGGCTGTGGCTCACTGTGGAAGAAGCACGTCGAGGCCCCCGCCGAGCCCGAGCCCGATCCGCCGGCGGAGCCTGAGCCGGTGGAGGGAGAACATTAGCTCACTCGTCGATGCACGCCCGGGGAGGCTGTGCCTGCTCTTCGCGTTGATGACGGGGGGCTGTGCGCATCGGCAGCAGACCGACCTGGGGTGGGCCATGGACAGCGGAGCACCCATCCACGACTCCGGAGAACAGGTTCGGGGCCGGTCCCTGGGCGACCTGGAGGTCACCGTGGAGCTCTACGGGGTGAGGTCCTGGACTCATCCCATCGACGAGGAGCACCGAGCCGGTTCTCCCTACGGACCGCGTACGGGGCCGATCAGCGGTCGGCCGGGCTTCCACCAGGGGCAGGACATTCCCTGCGAGCGCGGGGAGCCGGTCTACGCCGTGGCGGATGGAGAGGTGATCACCAGCCGCCGATCCAAGAGCGCCGGCAAGTACATCGAGATTCGACACGACTCCGAGGACCACACCGTGGTCACCCAGTACATGCACCTCTCCCGCAGGAAGGTGCGCGCGGGCCGCAAGGTGCGCAAGGGGAAGAAGATCGGACGCTGTGGCAGCACCGGGAACTCCACGGGAGCCCACCTGCACTTCGCGGTGGTGGTGGACGGTTCCCATCGGCCACCCTTCGCGTTCGTGAACCGACCACCCACCCGGCGGGAGGCCCGCCGGGCCGATCGGGAGAGCGACAGCAGCTCCTGAGAGCCCGTGGGTCGGGCTAGCGCTCCCGATCGATCTCGGCCTGGACCATCAGGCCGACGAGCTCGCGAAAGCTGGTCTTGGCTTCCCAGCCCAGCACCCGCCGTGCCTTGGCGGGATCGGCCAGCAAGACGTCCACCTCGGCGGGTCGGAAGAGCGCCGGGTCCTGGACGACGTAGTCACGCCAGTCCTTTCCGACCGTGGCAAAGGCGGCCTCCACCCAGTCCTGGACCGAGTGGTTCCGACCGGTGCCGACCACGTAGTCATCCGGGGTGTCCTGCTGCAGCATTCGCCACATCGCGTCGACGTACTCGGGGGCGTAACCCCAGTCCCGTCGAGCCTCGAGGTTGCCCAGGCTCAGCGTGTCGCGTCGTCCCAGCTCGATCTCGGCGACCGCACGCGACACCTTCCGCGTGAGAAAGCGCTCTCCGCGGCGCGGGCTCTCGTGGTTGAAGAGGATGCCGTTGCAGGCGAAGAGCCCGTAGCTCTCGCGGTAGTTCACCGTCAGCCAGAAGGCGTGGACCTTGCTGGCGGCGTAGGGGCTGCGCGGGTGGAAGGGTGTGATCTCGGACTGGGGTATCTCTCGGGCCTTGCCGAACATCTCGCTGCTGCTGGCCTGGTAGTAGCGGGCGGTGGGCGCTGCAACGCGGAGGGCCTCGAGCAGGTTCGTGGCCCCCAGAGCGTTCACGATCCCGGTCTGGTAGGGCACGTCGAAGGACAGGTGCACTTCGGACTGGGCTCCCAGGTTGTAGACCTCGTCGGGCTGCAGCAGGTCCACCAGTCGGTGCAGGCCGCCCGCGTCCAAGAGGTCGCCGGTGTGGAGGTGAAAGCCCTCGGCGTCCCGCAGGTGATCGATGTTGCGGGTGTTCGTGGTGCTCGTCCGACGGACCAGACCGTGCACGCCGTAGCCCTTGGCCAAGAGCAACTCGGACAGGTAGCTCCCGTCCTGGCCCGTCACCCCGGTGATCAGCGCGGTTCTGCTCACGGGCCAGGGTCTATCCGGCGAGAGAGCGGATGACTCTCAAACTGCCGGAGGCGAGTTCAGCAGCAGGGGAGCGCGTGGTAGCTTCGGGCCCTTAGGGAGGCACCCGACGCATGTGGTTGCTGATGAGCATGACCTGGGCGGGGGACTGCGAGCAGGCGACGCTGGAAGATGTCCACCTTCGCCTGGAAGCGGCCGAGGGGGCCTTTGCTGATCGGGACCGCGATGGTGTGTTTCAGCACAGCCAGGCAGCGGTGGACCTGCTCCCCTGCATCGAGGAGCCCTTCAGGGCCCCGGACGCCGCCCGCTACCACCGGGTCCAGGGGCTGCGTCACTACCTGGCCGCGGACGAGGAGGGAGCCAGCGCCTACTTCGCCGCCGCCCGCTTCGCGCAGCCCGACTACAAGCTCCCCACGTCGTTGGTGCCTTCGGGCCATCCAGCCCAGCAGCTCTACGCAGGGGCCGATAGCTTCGCCGTGGCCACCGAGGCGGTGGCGGCGCCGCTCGGTACGGTCACCTTTGATGGGCGTTCCACCCTGGAGCGGCCCGCGACCCGTCCCACCATCGTGCAGGTCCTGGATGCTGATGGCGCCGTCCTGCTGACCGACGTGCTGGAGCCCGGCGAGGCCATGCCCTCCTACGAGACAGCTCCATCCGTACCCGACCCCGAACCGGTCGCGGAGGCCGTCATCGAGCCCGAGCCCTCCCTGGGCGAGGAGGTGGCCAGCGCCGAGCCCCCGGTGGAGAGGCAGGCCGCACCCGGTCGCAAGGTGGCGCTGGTCGCGAGCGGCGCGGGCCTTGCCGCCAGCGGCGGCATGTTCCTGGCCAGCGGCTACGCCTACAGCAGGTACTACGAGTGCCCCGGCTCGGCCGTCGTCTGTCAGAGCAACTGGGAGACCCTGAACCACCGGCTGTTCATCGCGGGGGCGGCGGTGGGGAGCGTCGCGGTGACCACGGGAGTGGTGGGGCTCGCGGTCACCTCGGAGTTCTGAGTGATGCCTCGGACGCTCACCGACTGCCTCACGGTCTCCGCCGAGCAAGAACTCTGCTTCGCCAAGGCAGCCCTGCGCGCTCTGTCGCGGCGAAGCGAGAGAGGCTGAGCTTCATGCCGCGGACTCTCGCAAACGGGCGCTACGAGGTGCGCGGAATTCTTGGCGAAGGCGGGATGGCCAAGGTGTACTCGTGCTGGGACACCATGCTGCACGTCGAGCGGGCCGCGAAGATCCTGAACCCTGCGCTGATGAGGTCGAACAAGGTCCGGGAACGCTTCCTCAACGAGGCGCGCACGATGGCGCAGCTGCAGCACCCGAACATCGTTCAGGTGGTGGACGTGGGCATGGACGGCAACGAGGCCTTCATGGTCATGGAGTTGATGACCGGAGGAACGCTGCAGGACCTGGTCAACACCCACGGACCTCTGGCGCCCCACAAGGCCTGCCGGCTCATCCTCAGCGTGCTCGCCGGGCTGGCGACAGCGCACAAGGCCGGGGTGATCCACCGGGACATCAAGCCGCAGAACATCCTGCTGGACGAGAGCGGCAGGCCAAAGGTCACAGACTTCGGGATCGCCCACTTCGAGACCGCGCAGAAGCAGATGACCCGCACCGGTGCGGTCCTGGGCACGATGGGCTTCATGGCGCCAGAGCAACGCATCAGCGCGCGGAAGGTCGACGGACGTGCCGACCTGTACGCGGTGGCGACCACGCTCTATGCCGCGCTCACCGCTCAGATGCCCATCGAGCTCTACGCGTCCGAGCTGGACGAGGAGCTGCTGCGGGGCATCCCCATTCCGATTCGCCCGGTCATCCAGAAGGCCACGCGCTACAAGCCCGAAGACCGCTTCACCAACGCCGCGGCCATGGCGGAGGCCGTGCGCGACGCGATGGTGCAGGTCCCGGAAGGCACAGGTCCCGCGCCACTGCCCGACCTTCCCTCGGAGGGAAGCGAGACCATCGATCCGGGCAAGATGGGGCTGGGCCAGATCGGGGTCGCGGCGGAAGTGGCGGAGGAGCGCCGCTTCCCTGCTCCTCCCCCTCCCACGGGACTTCAGGGTGTAGCGCCAGTGGGAGGCACGCTGTTGCCCTCCCTCCTCCCCGAGGTCACGGACGTGCCCGTTCCACGTGATCGCACCGATCCCGGACCTGCGCTTCCGTCCATCCCCAGCGCTGAAGCTCTGCAACTCCAGTTGTACGAGGCCCGGCTGGCCACCTCACGCCGCACCACCGCACTCGCAGGAATGCTCGTGGTGCTGCTGCTGGTCGCTGGAGCCTGGTGGGCCAGCCGGTTGGCGCCCTCGGAGCCCGTGGTGCCTGCTGCGGTGGAGCCGGCCCCCGAGGAACAGGTCCCGGAGAGTCCTGGCGAAGCCGATCCCCCTCCGGAGGAGGCAGCGCCCGCTGAGGTGGCCAAGCCCACGAAAGCCAAGAAGCCCAAGAAGCCCAAGCCTCCGAAGAAGACCGAGAAGACCGAGAAGACCGAGAAGGCGAAGTCCTCGGGTACGAAGGTCTCGGTCGCCGGTGCCGCGAAGTTCGTGCAGCTGCGGACCAGCGGTGCCCTCTACGACCTCCCTGCGAACGTGCCTCCGGGCAAGTACGACATCTGGGCGAACTTCGGTGATGGCCAGGGAAACGCCCGACGGGGCGCGATCCTGGTGGGCAAGAAGGCGGTGACCGTGACCTGCGAAGCCGGCTTCAACATCTGCGAATGAACCCCTGCCTGCCGGTCCCAGGGCCGGGGCGGGTGAAGACGGCGCGCGGTACACTCCCGCGATGATTTGGACCTTGCTTGGGTGCTGGGTCGTTCCCATCGAGGGGGATGACACCGAGCTGGAACGACAAGTTCTCTGCGAGACGGGAGGTCAGTTCACCTCCACCGAGCTCGACGGAGGACGGGAGACACAGGGCCATATAGTGCTGGATGTGGACGGGGACGGTCATCTCGACCTGGTCTTCAACAACCAGCTCGATGCGGACATGGACTTCTTCTGGGGCGATGGCTCAGGAAGCTACAGCGACTTCACCTCTCACTCGGTGGGCCGCAGCGGGGGGGGCTTTGACTTCGGAGACATCGACAACGATGGCGATCTGGACGGGATCATCACCAACGAGGACGCGGACGCCCTGGTCTGGCTCGAGGGGACCGGAGACGGTGACTTCGGTGGGGCCAGCTCCATCAGCCAGAGCTACTTTCCCCAGAACGTGACGCTTGCGGACCTGAACGACGACGGGGACCTGGACATCGTGGTGCGCTTGCGCGACGCGAACTGCACAGCCAGTCGGCTGGGAGACGGCGACGGCACCTTTGCCCAGTCGACCTGCCTCACCGAGTACATGGACAGGACACGCCGGATCGACGTCCGAGGGGATGGCCGGGACGAGATTGTGCAGAACGTTGGCAGCACCCTCCTCATTCACGACCTGGACAGCGACGGCGACATCGCCTCCTCGACCACCCTGGACACCACCGCGTGCGCTTCGGTGAGCAGCCCGTCGGTCTACGACCTCGACCGGGACGGGCTGTCCGACATCCTGGTCCCCTGCCTCGAGGAGGAGTCCGGGGATCTCTCCATGCTCTTCCTCCACGCAGACGCAGAGGGCCACTTCGAGCCCTGCATCCACGTGGAGGGCCTGGAGCACGGCGGTGCGATCGCTGACCTGAACGGGGACGGCCTCGCCGACTACGTCCACTCGGAGACCTGCTCCTTCTGCGACAGCATCCACACGGTGTACCTGCAGGAGTAGTCGGGGCCATCCTGGTAGGGCCGACGATCTACCCGGCGATGCTGCGGATGACCCTCAGGGCTTCCTTGATGTGGCGTCCGGGATGCCTGCTGTCGTTGAAGGTGTGGCGTACCACGCCCTCGGCGTCCAGCACGTAGGTGACGCGGCCCGCCAGGAGCCTCATGACGCGCGGCACGCCCCACGCCTTGCGGAGCACCGCGTCTTCGTCGCTCAACAGCCTGAAGGGCAGCCGGTTCTTCTCGGCGAAGGCCTTGTGGGAGCGCGGGGAGTCGCCACTGACGCCGATGACCTGGGCGCCCACATCCATGAAGTCTTCGTACGCGTCCCGGAACCGGCACGCTTCGACCGTTCAGCCAGGGGTGTCGTCCTTGGGGTAGAAGTACACGACAACCGGCGAGCCCCGAAGCTCGGAGAGGGTGAGCGGTCGCCCATCCTGATCGTTGAGGGTGAAGTCAGGCGCGATGTCACCAACGGAGAGAGCCATACGTCTCTCTAACGCTTCTCTACGCTGTAGACGGCCCAGCCTCCAACCTGGTGCTCCAGGTTCAGTCCCTCCGGCGCTTCGCCGAGCGTCAGGGGTCGGAGCAGTGGCCAGGTCGCTGTGCTTCGACCCAAGTCGACGACCACGTAGTCCATGCCCTGGTCGATGGACCAGCGAGCCACCCTGTCGGGGGTCACCGTGCGTGGATTTCCGAGCTCTCGCATGTTGGTGGCGGGCTTCAGCCAGCCCTGGTCCCTGGTGCAGAACCAGGGCGATGTGGACAGGAAGCTCCCCTCGAGGGTGGCGGTGGCTTCGAGGATGGGTTGGAGGTTCTCCTCCTGGGGGGTGCTCCGGAGCGACTCCTTCAGGTTCCACGCTGCGGGCAGGACGAGCAGCAGAGGTGTCCAGCGCCAACGGAGCAGCCAGGCGCAGCCTGCGGCCAGGGCCAGGGTCGCCGGCAGGGCCAGGCGAGGGCGGCTGAAGACGATGCCCAGCATCACCAGGTGCAGCACAGCGAAGGCCAGCAGCCGCCGGGCCGACGAGGGCTGGCCGCGCGGGTCGCGGAGACCGGTGAGCAGCCCCACTGCTCCCACCCAGGCCAGGGGCTCCATCTCGCCCACCGCGCGCCAGACCCCCATGGGCAGACGCTCCAGGGTGTGCCAGGACCACAAGCCCGGGCCGCCCGCTGCGCCGATGGCGATGTTGGCGTGCTGGTCGGGCAGCAGGGGGGCTCCGGTGGCCAGGGCTACGAGCCAGTGCGGTGCGGTCACGGCGACGAGAGCGGCCCAGGTTCTCCAGTCCCGGGTCATCAACACGATCGGGACCGCGGCGATGGCGGAGTAGCGAACCAGCAAGGCCGCCCCCAGCAGGGCGCCGGCCCGCCAACCGGAGTGGGTGAGGGCACCCAGGATGAGGGCGGCAGCGAGCATGTCCGTGCCCTCGGTGGAGCCGAAGGTCATCCAGCCGGCCGTCGCTGCGATGGCGGCGGCGGACACCGTGCCCAGTCTTCTCTGAACGAGCGCGACAGCCAGGACTGCGCCTGCGGTGCTCAGTGCCCGACCCGCCAGCAGCGCGTCACCGCAGAGCGTCTTCACCAGTCGCAGCAGCAGCGGGTAGCCGATGGGGTAGAGGGGATCGACCAGGTTCTCCGGCAGCTGTCTGGCTCGGGCGCTGAAGCCGATGAAGTCGACAAAGCGAAGACCTGGATGAGCCAGACCCACACCCACCACAAGGACCAGGGCGAGCGCCGGCAGCGCCCAAGGTTTCAGCCGTTCGATCGGGTGTTCCTGGGGCGGCGGTGCTCATAGGCGGGCGTTCCGGGACGTGGCACCACAGCCAGCGCACGCATGAGAACCTCGGGCCCGGCGTCGGCCTTCCACGCCGACTCGGCCAGCGCACGGCGCCACTTTCGCCCCCCGGGTTCGCCGACGAAGAGGTTCATCATGTGCTTGGCGATGTGGCCCACCCGGTTTCCTGCCGCGAGGCGTTGCTCCACGTAGGGCAGCATCTGCTCCACCACCGAGAAGCGTTCGGGCGTGTGCTCGTCGCCGTAGAAGCGCTGGTCCACCGAGGCGAAGAGCCAGGGTCTGTCGTAGGCCGCGCGGCCCAGCATGACCGCGTCCACGTGCTGCAGGTGTTCTTCGCAGGCTGGCAGGGTGGTGATGCCTCCGTTGATCTCCACCTGGATCTGTGGCCGCTCGCGCTTGAGGCGGTAGACATCCGAGTAGCGCAGGGGTGGAACGTTTCGGTTCTCTTTTGGGGAGAGGCCCTTCAGCCAGGCCTTGCGGGCGTGCACCGTGAAGCGGGTTGGCCCGGCTTCGTTGACCACGTCCACGAAGTGCAGCATGTCCTCGTAGCGGTCCTGGTCGTCGTAGCCGATGCGGTGCTTGACCGTGACGGGCAGCGTGCAGGCCTCCCGCATCGCCGCCACGCAGTCCCGAACCCGCTCGGGATCCCCCATCAAGCAGACGCCGAAGTTGCCCGACTGCACGCGCTCGCTGGGACAGCCGATGTTCAGGTTGACCTCGTCGTAGCCCCACTCTTCGGCCAGGCGCGCGCAGGCCGCGGTGTCCGCGGGGTCGTCTCCTCCCAGCTGCAGGCTGATCGGGTGTTCGATCGGGCTGAAGTCCAGGTGAGCCGCGACGTCGCCTCGGAGCAGGGCGTTGGTGGTGATCATCTCCGTGTAGAGCAGAGTGCGTCGCGTGATGCAGCGCATGAAGACACGGAAGTGCCGGTCGGTGCGGTCCATCATGGGTGCCACGGAGATCATCAACTCCTGTTCTAACCGCGATAGAGGTCCGGATGGAGCGCGTAGACACCCTGATCGTGGGTGCTGGCCTGGCCGGGTGCAGCCTGGCCTGGCATCTGCGCGAGCCTGTGTTGATGCTCGAGCAGGGCTCGGCGCCGGGCGCCGAGGCCACCGCACAGAACGCGGGCATGGTGCGCCGGCTGAGCGAGGACCCGGTGGAGCGGGCCCTCAGCTTTCGCTCCTTCGCCTTCCTGGAGGAGCAGGGGGAGGCCTGGGGTGCGTCTCGGGTGACCGGAGCCGTGCTGGCCCTGGCCCACGATCCCTGGCACCTTCACGATGCCGTAGCCGCGCTTCGGCTCCGCGGAGCTCGCGTCGAGCGCGGATCGGAGCTCGCTGTGCTGCAGGGTGCGCAGCTGGCGGAGGTGTGGACCCTGCCCGAGGAACGGGTGGCTGACGGCCACGGCCTGATTCAGGGCTTCCTGCGCGAGAGCCGCGCCGAGCTTCGGCTGGGTGTGCAGGTGCAGAGCCTGGTGGCCGAGGGCGGGCGCATCGTGGGTGTTCAGACCGACTCCGGACCCATCGCAGCGGAGCGCGTGGTGCTGGCCGGGGGAGCGTGGTGTGCAGGGCTGGCACGCAGCGTGGGGCTGGAGCGTCCCCTCGTGCCGCTTCGCCGAAGCCTGATGCACTCCGAAGCCCATCCGCTCAGCCACCCGGATCATCCCTGGGTGTGGCTGGACGACCTGGGCCTGTACTTCCGTCCGGAGGGCGGGGGCTGGCTGCTCAGCGCCTGCGACGAGGCCGTCGATTCTCCGACTCCGGGGCCAGGGAGTCAGGGGCCCGTGGAGGCGATGCCGCGGGCTCTGCTGCTGGACAAGCTGGACCGGGTTCCAGCACTGCAGGACCTGCGGGTGAGGGGAGGGTGGACCGGCCTGCGCACCTTCGCCCCAGACCGCCGCCCCATGCTGGGCGCGGACGAGCTGGAGGGGCTCTGGTGGATCGCCGGCCTGGGCGGCTTCGGTGTCACCTGCTGTGCAGGGGCGGGCGCAGTGGTGGCGGCCTGGATGGCTGGGGAGACCGTTGCGGACGTGCTGCCCGCCGAGGTCTCTCCCAAGCGCCGGATGAGCCCGCGCTTTCCGATCCGGCCCACGGGCACTCTGGAGGGCGTACGCCTGACCTCGGCCTAGTTCAGAGGCCCAGGACCTCGCGCATGCTGTAGAGCTTCGGCGGCTTCCCCACGACCCACCGCGCCGCGCGGATGGCTCCCTCGGCGAAGGAGCGGCGTGAGGTGGCCAGGTGGCCCAACTGGAGACGCTCACCGGGTCCCGCCAGGTAGACCGTGTGTTCCCCGGCGACATCCCCGCCGCGCAGGGCGTGCATTCCGATCTCACCGGGGGGGCGCTCGCCGGTGTGTCCTTCGCGGCCGTGGACCACCGAACCCCGGCCCTCGCTGGCCGCCTGGGCAAGACTTCGGGCTGTCCCGGAGGGCGCGTCCACCTTGTGGCGGTGGTGCATCTCCACGATCTCCAGGTCGTAGTCGGGCAGGGCGCCGGAGGCGGTGCGGACCAGTTCGAAGAGCAGGTTCACCCCGGTGCTGAAGTTGCTGGCCCAGACCACGGGGTAGCGCTCGGCGTGTGCCCTCAGGGCCGCTTCGGTGGCCGAGTCCAGGCCGGTGGTGCCCACAACCAGGGGCAGCTCTACTGTGCGCAGCAGCTCAGCGGTGCCCTGAGGAAGAGAGAAGTCGATGACCACCTGGGCATCGACGTAGCTGAGGGCGTTCAGTTCGCCCTGGTCCGTGGTGCCCGCCAGCTCGGATCCCAGGATCTCGCAGACGAGTCGACCCATGCGACCAGCGGCTCCGTTTACTCCTGCGCGCACGCGAGCAGTTCCTCGTGGTCGGGCGGGTTGATGGGTGCCAGGGGAAGACGCAGCTCGTTTCGGCAGAGACCCAGCGCAGCCATGAGCGCCTTGCAGGGGACCGGGTTGCTGGTGTGGAAGAGGTAGGTGACCACCGGCAGCAGCTCGAAGTGGAGCCTGCGCGCTGTGTCCAGCTCGCCCCGGGCGGCCGCGTCGGCCAGCGCCACGGTCTTGGCGGGAAGCACGTTGCTGATGACGGAGACGACCCCGCTTCCTCCCAGCGCCATGAGGGGGAAGAAGGTGAAGTCGTCGCCGCTGAGTACGGGCGTCCGGGTGCGGGCCAGGAGCTCGCCGCCATAGCCCACGTCACCGCTGGCCTCTTTGACCGCGATGACGCCGGGCAGGTTGACCAGGGTGGCCAGCTGGGCTGCGGGCAGGCGCTGTCCGGTGCGCCCGGGCACGTGGTAGACGACCAGCGGCAGGCCAGCGGTGGCTGCGGCCGCGAGGTGCGCCACGTGGCCGTCGGGGTTGGGCTTGTTGTAGTAGGGCAGGACCAGGAGCCCGGCGTCCGCGCCCAGTTCCCGTGCTGCTCGACAGTTCTCCACGGTGCTTCGGGTAGCGTTGGTGCCCACTCCGGCGGTGACCATGGCCTTGTCGCCCGCGACCTTCACGGCGGTGGTGATGCAGGCCCTCCACTCCTCTGGACTCAGGGCGGGTGTCTCACCGGTGGTGCCACAGGGAACCAGTCCCGCCACGCCTGCGTCGAGCTGCCGGCGAGCGAGGCGCTCGTACGCGTCCAGGTCCACTTCGCCTTTGCTGAAGGGCGTGATCAGGGCGGTGTGGACGCCTCGCATGCCTAGAAGGCCGCGGTGAGGAGGAGCCGACCTCCGAAGGTGGGCGCATCGAAGCCGCCACCCAGCGTGTCGTCCTCGAAGTCGGAGTAGTAGGGGCCGGGGAGCAGCAGGCCCGCGGTGGCGGTGGCCTCGAAGTGCTCGAAGGGCGTGTAGCGGACCGCCAGGTCGACCTCCTGGCCGTAGCCCTTCTCCTCGGTCCAGCTGGCCGCTGCCAGGGCGCGGGCCGCCACGTAGGTCAGGTCCACGGACAGGTCCGGGCGGAGCTGGTAGCCCACCTGGGGAGCCAGGTAGAAGGCGTTGGAGACGCCGTCTCCGGTGATGGCCAGGGAGCTGTCACGGCCCTCGTTGGCCTCGTTCAGGACGGCGGGGGCGAGCACGGGCAGCGGCTCTTCGAAGAGCAGCAGGGCCACGTTGTGGTCGCGGTCGAAGGTGAAGGTGCGCAGATCGCCGTCGTCCTCGTCCGGATCGCCGGTGGCGATGCCCACCTCGAAGCCTCCCAGGATCTTGTCGAACTGGGCATTGGCCCGGACGATGCCGCCGCCGGCCAGGATGCGCTGGTCGTTCAACTCGTCGCTCAGGTCGCCCCGACCGAAGACGCCGACCGCCTCGATCTCGGTGTGCACCGGGCCCAGCTCAGCGGAGCCCCAGAGACTGCCCTGGTAGGCACGGAAGTTCTGCTTGGGCTGGAAGCGGTAGCGGTTGTACAGGCCGACACTGGCGGCTTCGCTGCGGTAGGCCACGGCCAGGTCCAGCGCCTGCATGTCGTCGTGGCTGCCGTCGTAGCTCTCGCGGAAGCCCCCGTAGATGATGTCGTAGCCCGCCATCACGTAGACCGGGCCCTGACGCGTCGTGAACTGGATGCGGTCGGCGCTGTCCCCGTACTCGCTCAGCGGGGTGTTGCCGGCGTTGTAGAGCACCCCAGCACCCCAGTGCAGGGGCATGCGGCCGAAGCGAAGCCGGCCCACGGGGGTGTAGACATCGGCCCAGGCCCGGGTCAGCTGCAGGTTGCCGGTGTAGCTGCCGCCGTCGCCCTCGTTCGCGATGGGGGTCACGCCGTCCACGTAGGCCAGGTCGATGGCCTGTCCCGTGACGGGGTCCAGCCAGGTGTCCGCGCTCGTTCCCCAGGGCGTGTAGGGCAGGTAGTCGAGCTGCGCGAAGACCGAGACTCGGCTGCTCAGGTGGAATCCGGGCTGCAGGCGCAGCCGGTGATCGGCGTAGTAGGTTCCGCCCAACGCGTTGTCGTTGGTGGTGCTCAGCGACAGGGAGCTGTAGGCGAGGGCCCGTGTCCGGTAGTGTCCGGACCACTCGACCTCGGCAGCGGAAGCAACAGACAGGAGGAGGATCAGCAAGGGTGCTCCAGCGAGACGCTGTGCCCTAACTCATCCGAGGCGTCTCGGGGGTCGATGCCCCTCAGAACATCCGACTGGCCCGCTCCATGGTGAGCGGCCCGCCCCGCTTGTCCTCGAAGTAGCTCTCGATCTCCGGATCGATGGCTGGGCGTCGGACCAGCGGCCTTCCGAACAGCTTCATCCCGATGGCCACCGGAGCCACGGCGAAAACATAGACCCAGGCCATGAGCACCCAGTTCTGGACGGCGATGATCCGGTGGGCCAGGCCCTTCCAGAGCCGCCACAGGGCCTTCATGGCGCCGAGCAAAGCTAGAACACCGTGTAGATGAAGGGCAGCACCGGGCTGGCCTCGGCCCACAGGATGAAGCCGACCATCAACACCAGCACGACGATGATGGGGGTCATCCACCAGACCTTTTCGTGGACGATGAAGTCCCAGAACTCACGCATCAGGCCGTGGGACTGGGTTGGCAACTCGGCGGGCTTTTCGTCGCTCATGCAGGGAGTATATCGTCCTGAGCGGGCTCGGCGTTGGCCTGGGGTTGCTTCTGCTCCGTCTCTCAGGGAAGCGGCTTCAGCGCCAGGATGGCGAAGCCTTTGTCCAGCGACGGAAGCTCGACGAAGCGGTCACCGGGCTGGCCTCCATCCCAGTCGACCACGATGGCGCCGCCGCCTTCCGTCACCAGCGTGCGCTCTCCTCCCGCTCGGCGCAGGTAGGGCTCGACGTGGCTCTCCCAGGGGTGGGTTGTCTGCACCTCGCAGGGAATGGTCGGCGGCTCTCCGCGCACCAGGATGGGGCCCGGACTGGCCTCGTGGGAGGCTTCCGCGAGTGCGGAGAGACCCCAGTCGTCGTCCACAGGAGGCCGGAGCCAGACCTGGGGACAGCCGGGGTGGAAGTCCGCGCTGAAGGAGGAGGGCTCCGCCAGCCCGGTGAAGGAGGCGGTGCCGGTCCAGGCCACCCCGGCGAGCACGCCGACGGAGGTGGCCCAGGATTGTCGGTGGGCCGATGCAGCGACGATCAGGCCCATGGCGGGAAGCAGGGGGGCCAGCAGCCGCTCGTACTTCTTGGGCACCAGCACGAGCAACAGGAGGGTCCCCAGCAACCAGATGCCGGCGAAGCCGCACAGGCGGCCCAGCGGCCCACGGATGCCTGCGATGAAGCCCGCGCCGAGCAGGACCAGCCAGACAGGGCCCAGCCCCGGGGTCACCAGGGCGAAGGGGTAGAAGGCCAGGTGGAGGGCCATGCCGCCCGGGTAGCCCGTCGACGCCGAGGCATAGGCCGCCTGCTCCGCCAGGTTGTTGGCGAGCCAGGGGCCGCACACCGCGGCCGCCGCGAGGGGGGCCGCGAGCAGGTTCCAGCGCCACCGGACCACCGCGGTCAGGGGCATCAGTGCGTAGAGCGCAAAGGTCTGCTTGGTGAGCAGACCCAGGCCGCAGACCAGCCCGAGCACCAGGGCGCGACCGATCGTGGGGTGGTCTCGTTGCCACGCGGCGGCCAGGACCGCCAGGGCGACGCTGGCGACCAGCAGGCCTTCGGGCATGAAGTGCCGTGCCAGCCCGGTGTTCAGCGGCAGCCAGAGGACGGAGGCCCCACCCAGCAGCGCGGGACCGATGTCGGCGCCCGCCCTCCAGGCGATACCCGCGACCGCTCCAGCGGCCACCATCAGCCACACCAGGTTCAGAGCGCGGACCGGGCTTCGACCCGGTGGCCCTGCGCCCAGCGCGGCCCACCACGCCCCGGTGAGCGCCGGGTAGAGCGAGGGGTAGTCGCCCATGTCCTCCACGAGCAGCCGGTGTGCGGCGTCCTCGAAGCGGTGCTCCCGCAGGTCCACCATGAAGAGCTCGGCCGCTCCGACGTGGCCCTCCTCGTCACCGTCGCGCGGCAGCTGATCCTGAGCCAGCCAGATCCCGTTCATGCAGAGCCAGGCTGCGAAGAGCAGGGCGGCCAGGACCCTCACGGGCTTCCTCGCCACAGGAAGCCGAGGGCTGCCAGGATGGCGAGCACCGGCAGGACGTGGCGCCAGGCGCCCCGCAAGGCGCCGGCGTTGGCCCCGATGGCCACCGCGGAGAGCGCGACCAGTGGCAGGAAGTAGTGCGTGGGGAAGTGGTCGATGGTGCAGAGGAAGAGGCTGTAGGCCGCCGCGCAGCCCAGCACCCACCGGGCTCCTCGTCCCGCCAGGGGCAGGGCAAACAGGAGTCCCCAGCCGGTGTAGCGCAGCCAGGTCAGGTAGAACTCCGGTGGGCGTTCCCAGATCGGCGGAGCCTCCGGGTTGTTGTCCCAGTGCTCGGGGAAGGTCTCGAACCACAGGATGTCCACCCAGTGGTCGAACTGGCCGCTGAGCAGACCCGCCAGGCCGATGGCCGCCGCCACCGCCCCAACGGTGAGCCAGAGCGTGGCGAGTCCGCGCAGTCCTCGTCTGTAGATCCCCGCCGCGAGCAGGGCAGCGATGCTCAGGGCGATGGTGCCTGGGTAGCGCAGCAGCCCGGCGAGCAGGCCCAGCAGAGCGAAGCGCCCGCTGTGTTCCTGGCGGAGCGCGGCCAGGCCAGCGACGAAGGCGCAGGCGAAGAGGGTGTCGGGAAAGTTCGTGCTGCCCGGCTCCAGCATCAGCTTGCCGTGGACCAGGGCGAAGGCGGCGGGGAGCCACCAGGCGGCCATCGGAGCCCGAGGGGCGACCAGCTCCAGCAGGCGAGCGCCGCTGACACCCAGCAGGACGAGCATCCACACGAAGAGCGCATTCGCAGCCGGCAGGTCGGGGCCAAGGGCCACGCTCGCCGTGGCCAGGACGTAGCTCCACAGCGGAGGCTGGTTGATGGTCAGCCAGCGGTCCTCAACCAGCTCCTGCGCCCAGCGCTGGTTCTCGACGATGTTCAGGATCTGGTAGTAGTGCACGAACTGCAGCTCGCCGGCCGCATGCACGGACCAGGGCGCGTCGATGGACGGAAGCACCCACAGCTGCTCGCAGCCCTGCTGCTCGATCTGCAGCCGTGGACTCGCGTCGACGAGTGCGCCCACGACACCACGATCCAGGTAGCGGGGTACCGGGCCCTCCCACTCGTAGACCGTCGGGTCCGTCTCGATGGTGGCATCGAAGAGCTCCGCGCCCACCGGTCCCCGGCACAGCAGCAGGACGGAGCCCTCGTCCTCGAAGCGGATGAGATCCGGTGGGGGCTCCACGACGCCGGCTCCGGACTCTGGCCAGCCGACGCGGCGTTCGCCCTCGGCGCTCCAGCCGATGGCCTCGTCGGGAAGCTGCTCGGCACCGGGGTGGTGCCACCAGCTGTCCAGGGGTCTGCTGAGCCGATCCCGCTCCATCCATGTCCAGCTTCCAACCGCCAGCAGCGTGATGACCAGCGCCGCCACGGCGCCTGTTCGCGCGGCGACGATGGGACGTCCCCAGCTCGCCAGGATCCCGGAAGCCATCACCAGGAAGGTCCAGCCCAAGAGCGTCAGGAGACCGCCGCCCATGAGCTTCACCAGCAGGATGCCGGGCACGGCGGCCACGATGCTCAGCCAGCAGGCGTCGACCAGGATCTGTAGGGGATCGGCGCTCAGTCTCCGAGCCCATCCCAGGCCGGGCAGCAGCAGCAGGACGGGGACCAGCACCAGGTCGAGCAGCCACTCCATCAGGGCACCGGGTGGGGGTAGGCGTCGTCGGGATCGTGTGGGCGCTCGGCCATGGCCACGACCACGAGATCCTCCTCGCCGGTGGCGTGGAGAGCGTGGGCGATGCCGGGCGGCACATAGACCCGCACGCCCTCCAGGTCGACCTGCTGTCGTTCGCCCGTGCTCGGGTCCACCGCCCGCAGCTCGCCTCGACCCGAGACCGCCACGAACCACTCGCCCATGCGCCGGTGAAGGTGGTGACCCCGGCTGGCACCGGGGCGGGTGATCACGGCGTAGACCTCGCCCTCTACGGCCGTCGGGTGCAGCTTCAACAGCTCGCCGCGAGCATCCTCATGCTGTGTCAGAGGCTCGACGATGAGGAGCATGCGTGCATCGTACGGTGCAGACCTTCGTCCAGGGGGACCTTGGGAAGATGTCCCAGGATCAGCCGGGCACGCTGGTGGTTGCCAACGAAGCGGCTGATCTCGCCGGGTCGTGTGGGCAGTGCTCCCAGCCGCAGCAGAGATCGATCGGCTCCGGCCAGGTCGAAGATGCGTTCGACCAGGGCCCGGACGGTGAGTTCCGGGCCACCGCCGATGTTGATGATGCGGCCCAGGACCTCGGGGCGCGCGCACAGAGCCAGTCCGGCGACGGTGTCCTCGACGTAGTTGACCTCGCGGGTCTGACGTCCCTCGGTCATCGCGAAGGGCGTCCCCCCGAGAGCGGCGCGGATGGCGGCGGGGATGAGCCGGTCGCCGGTCTGCCCCGGACCATAGGTCAGGAAGGGGCGGGCCACGGTCACCCGCAGCCCTCGCGTGCGGTGGAGAGCCAGAACCCGCAGGGTCGCTGCGACCTTGGCGGTGGAGTAGGGGGACACCGGCTGGGGGAGTTGATCCTCGTAGAAGGGGCAGGGACCGTCCCCGTACTCTTCGCAGGTGCCCACGTGCACCAGGCGCACATCGGCCTGCAGACAGGCCTGAGCGACGCGTTCGGTGAGCTGTACCACCCCCTCGAACATCGCCACCATGTCCGCATCGCGAGAGGGATCCACCGGGCTCGCCAGGTGAAAGACCTCGTCCACGCCCTGCAGATCCAGGGCTTCGTCGCGGCTCCACCGCCGAACGGTGCGGCCCTGGGACTCCAGGTGATGGACGAGCGCTCCGCCGAGGAAGCCCGAAGCACCGGTGACGAGAGAGCTCATGACCTGGGCTTAGAGCGCTCGTCGTAGGAACGCCAGTCGAGGCTCCACCCGGCGTGCTCACATCGTCAGGAGCAGCCCCACCCCGAAGCTGAAGGCGTTGGCGGCGGCGCTGACCACGAAGCCGCGGATCCATCCCAGTCTTCCCCAGTGGCCGTAGATCAGGCCCTCGATGAAGACCACGGCACACTCGATGAAGGCCATGCGGGGCACCATCGCCACGTGCGCGAGGTCCTGGTTGAGCTCCCAGGCAAAGGGATGGGTCAGCAGGGTCACCCCCATCGCGATCAACACCAATCGACGGCGGTCGAAGTCGCCCCGGGTGAACCGCCAGATGATCAGCAGCGCCAGGGGGACTTCCAGCACGAGGCTGAGCAGCAGCGCCTGGAGCTGGCTCACTCGCCCTGGATGTTCAGCTGGTAGGGGAGCCCGCAGTCGGCGTTCGCGATGGCGTCCACGACCACCTCGTAGGTGCCTCCGTTCTCCGGTCCGGTCTCGTCCTCCAGGACGAAGAGCAGGCTGTCGCTGCCGAACTGGACATCGATCACTCCGGGCTGCTCGTCACCGTGGCTGGCGACCAGGAGCACCTGCAGCCGGTAGTTCGCATCCGCCGGGATGTTCGAGAGCGAGATCTCCACCGGAAAGGCATCGAAGAGCCAGTTGTCGCTGACCTCGAAGGTGAAGCGGTCGGTGTCGTCGTCGTTGTGCAGGTGGGCGGTGACGCTGAAGCTGAGGGGGTCGTCCAGGTTGCCCAGCCACCATGCGGCCTCGTCGTTGGGTTCGTAGGAGTCGTCGTCGACGGCGCCTTCGTCCACCTCGTCGTCGCAGTCCTGGTTGATGCCGTCGCAGCCGTCCCAGGCCCCGGGGTAGATGCTGTCGTCGTCGTCATTGCAGTCGCCTTCGCGCTCGCTCAGGCCGTCGCCGTCGTCGTCGACGTCCAGGGGGTCTGGGGCTTCGCCGGTGTCTTCGAGTTCCGTGTCCTCGTCCTCGGGGGCGTCGCTGTCCTCGACGTGTTGGGGGTCCGTGCCGCTGTCCAGCAAGCCGCCATGGGCCTCGAAGGAGCATCCGGGCGCGAGGAGGAGGAGAATCACGGTCCGCAAAGTATCTCTAGAAACCCGCCCTCACCAGCACCTCTTCGATTCGTGGAAAGACCACCTTGGCCGAACTCAGTCGTGTGGCCAGGTCCGCAAAGAGCTCCTGGAGCCCGGGTTCGTCCTCCAGCCCCGGCCAGCTGTGGCCGGCGACGTGATCCAGTCCCTGGCTCATCCCTTGTCCGACCAGGAGCCGACGAAGGGCTGGCCAGCGCTCGGCGATGGCGAGGTACTGGATCATGAGACGCAGCTCCCCAGCCTGCTCCAGGGGCGGGAGGCGCCGCGCTGCTGCCAGCAGGGCAATCGTGGTGAAGATGCGCTTCACCAGGCGGGGGTTGCGCAGGCTGGGGACTGCGAGCGCCCCATGGGCGACGACTTCCAACTGGGTCCAGCCTGCGGGCAGTGCCTCCCGGAGTGTTCGGTCCTGGAGTGCGAGTTCATGCAAGGAGACCGTCCGCTCCATCTGAACTCGGATGAGCGCACGGAGTGTCTCGCTGTCCACGGGGCCCAGCGTCAGGCGCAGATCGAAGGGTGCTCGGTGGTTGACCCAGTCCTCCCAGGGGAAAGCCGTCGCCACGACAGACACGGGGGCCCCTGCGGCGAGCAGAAAGCGTAGGGTCTTGAGCACCGTGGTCCTTCGGTCCGGCGTGCATCGGTCCAGGTCGTCGATGAGCACGATGAGGGTGCGGCCCTGCTGTTCGGGAGCGAGCAGCATCTCGGCCAGTTTGCGAAAGCTCGGGGCGACCGCCCCCGGTGCCTCGAGCCGGCCGGGGTGTAGGAGTCGGTCGAGAATGGGCTGGAGCACCGCCTCGTCGAGCCCCATCGTCCTGGCGCGTGCGGCCATGGCGTGGACCAGGTGCTCGACCGGAGCCACCAGGGAGGAGCCCGTGTGTTCCCACGGGTTCACCCAGAAGGCGGGCGTTGGGGTCGCTTGGGTCAGCTGCATGACCCGAGCCAGGGCGTCGGTCTTCCCACGGCCTCGGCTGCCCTGCAGCGCGAGAAGGCTGCCCGGGGGCATTCCAGCCAGGAAGTGCAGGACGCTGCGGGCGAAGGCTTCGTGGCCCAGCGCGTCCCGACGAAGCTCGAGGGTGTCGAAGGAGCTGGCGGTGAGGAAGTCGGACATGCGGGGAAGCCTATCGGTGTGCGAGGCCTGCCTGCCGTAGGAGCGCTCCCCAGAGTAGTGTTCGGGTATGCCCTACGAGCTCACCATGACCGTGCGCGATGCGAGAGCACAGTACTTCGAGGACAACAACTTCGGGGTGGACGGTGGCTACGGCGACAAGTGGGTGAAGCTCAAGTTGGGCCCCGTTCCCCTGGTCATTCCGAACACGCCTCTCGAAAGGTCGCCGTGCGCTACCACGACCTGCACCACATCGTGACCGGCTACCAAACCGACTGGGTCGGGGAGTTCGAGATCAGCGCCTGGGAGATCGGCTCGGGCTGCAAGGACATGATCGCGGCGTGGGTTCTCAACTGGGGAGGCATGATGGGGGGGCTCTACCTGTGTCCTCGGCGCTGCCTTCGGGCCTACGTACGGGGCTGCAACACGCAGAACCTGTACGGCTACGAGCTGGAGACGCTGTTGGAGGAGACCGTGGGGCAGCTTCGGGAACGCATGGGCACGCACGCGGAGGTGCCGGAGCCCACCGTGGGTGCGCGCTTGGGGTGGTTGGCCTGGTCTGCCCTCCCGCAACTGGCTCTCTTCGGGGCGCTGGGTGGAGGCCTGAGCTGGTACTTCTCCTCCTGAGCTGCCAGCCGGAGTGCCCTTCGGGCTGGTCTCCGGATCCCGAGCGCAGCCAGGCTCTGTTGGCGAGCATCGACGCCGAGGCCGGACCCTTGTGCTTCGGTTCGGGCGAGATGGGCGTGCGCCCTGACGGGGTGATCCTGCTGGAGCGTTCCTGGAGCGATGAGGCCCTGGCAGCTCGCGTTGCCCACCTTCGCCTCCACGAGCCACTCCAGCTGGGACCGCATTGCCTGGAGCGCGCCATCGAGCAGGAGGCGACCGCACGGATGGCGGAGATCGAAGTCCGTCAAGCCCTCGAGGTGGAGTCGCCTCCGCTGGCCTGGGGCCATCTGCGGGGTCAGGCCACGCTCTCAGCCTGGTTGCGGGAGAATTCCGATCCAGCTGTCGACGGCTACCGCCTGCGATGCAAGAATGCGAAGAGCAGTTTGGGAGTCGAGTGATGCTGGTTTTGTTGTCCTTCGCCCTGGCGGACGTCGTCAATCCTGAGCCGCAGGACTGCCCGGCTGGGAGTGCAGGAACCTCCAGTCACTCCGGGGAGTGGTGCGTCCCAACGACCTGCAGCTCGGACGACGAGTGCAACGAGCTGCCCTGTAGCCCCGACGTGGGGCTCTGCATCGAGACCACCGAGGACGTTCCCTGTGGTGGTGGCTGGATCGACACCGGGGAGCCCTGCACCTTCACGAAGGAAGAGGTCTTCGGAGAGTGCTCCACGGACGCGGACTGCGATGACGGCATTCCCTGCGTGATCGCCGATCGCTGTGCTCGACCGGGCCTGGATGCGCGCTGTGGATGCAGCGCCTCGCCCCACAGCTGGGTGGCGGGGCTGGCTGGCCTCTTCGCCCTTCTCCTGGCGAGACTGCGGTGACCCTGCTGCTGGGTGTTGCCCTGGCGGATGCCTTGGGGATGGGGCTCTTCGATTGTCCACGGGGCTCTTTGGAGGAGGTGAATCACAACGGTGTCTGGTGCGAGGCCAGCGTGTGCACCAGCGACGCCGACTGCGGTGGGACGGTCTGTAGCGAGGAGGCCATCTCTCTCTGCGTGGAGACCAGCACGATGCCCTGCGGTGGCCTGGGGGGCCTGCTGGAGGACGAGTGTACGGAGACCCGAAACACAGTCATCCATCGCTGTGGACCGGGGGGCGAGTGTGTGTCGGGGGCCTGCCAGACCGCGAGGCGCTGCGTCTACACCCGTGCTGCGCCGGAGACACACACCGGGAGCAAGTCCGGGTGCCAGACCTCCGGGTTGGGGGGACTCCTGCTCTTGCTGGCGGGCCTGTTCGGGCGCGCACGGCCCGTGGACAGTGTGCGGAGCTAGAGTGCTCGGTCGTGGCGGATCTCCACCCCCGCGACCTCACCCATGCGACGCGCCACGGGGATTCGATCGCGGGCGATGGCTGCGCTGATGACATGCTTGGCGGCGAAACGAGCCCGGCCATAGAGCGCCTCGGCTGCATCCAGTTGGCCACATTCCTGCATCAGGCCCGCCGCCTCGTGAAGCGATCGTGCGACCGCTGGAGCATCCAGAAAGGGGCCGCTGAGCAGGGTGCTGACCCGGCGAGCGGCCGCGAGCACGGACTCCGCGTTGCCATCCACCAGCGCGGCCTCCAGGCTGACCGCTGCTGCGGCCTGGCTGATGATGCCTCCCACGCCGGCCACCCGGGCTAGGGCATCACGGGCCATTCGAGGCTCTTCCAGGGCCAGGTAGGAGCGCGCTTCGCTGATGGTCAGCATGTCCGATGCCGAGGTCGGCAGGCTGGACCCGTAGGCGCGGCGTAGATCACCGATGATGCGGAGGGCTGCAAGGCTGCGGCCCTCCACCCGGTGCCGCTCCGCCTTCACGTAGGTGTGCAGGGCCTCCAGCTGGGGCTCCGCCAGCAAGAGCACGTCGTCTGGTTCCCAGCCGTTGTCATCGAGCCCGAGGACGACATCCATCCAGGCAAGCACCAGGCGGCACCACGCGATGCCGAGGGGCGAGCCCACCTGCTCTTCGAAGTCCTTCACGCGTTCCACCTGCTTGCGGTGGGTAAAGAACTGCGAGGCGCGGGCGCTCATCGACGCTCCGGCCAGCACCTGCCAGCCGTCTGTCGCGTAGCCGCCGACACGCAGGGGAAGGATGTTCCAGACGATGACCAGCAGGTTGAAGGAGTGCACGTACTCCAGCACCGGTACCCGTTGGGCGCCCCACCACAGCAGAGGGACGAGCGCGGCCTGCATCAGCAGCCCTCCGGAGTGGTACAGCCAGCGCCGAGAGGGCACCGGATCGACCGGGATCGCCACGCACAGCCCGCCCGTGATGAGCCAGCGTCCCAGGTAGATGATGGTGCCGGAGGAGGTCCTCATCCGAAGGAGTGGCTTGCCGTGTCCGACGCCGAAGCTGGTGACGCGGTAGCCCGCTGGACGTGCGGCGAGTGCGTGCCCGGCTTCGTGCAACAAGGCAATCAGGGGCACGGACAACAGCCAGATGAGCAGCTGCGGGGTCATCGTCTCCATCCGACACCAGCCTACCCCCGAGGTTCCCACCTTGTGGACAGGATCGCCACGTTATTCCGGCCTTCACGCTCGTCGCGCTGTCCCAGGCCTGCGAGCTACAGGATGACGTGTGGCGCCTCTCAGGCAGTCGGTCCTGGGTGTATTCCTGGTGGCCTTTGTGGCTTGGCTGTGCTGGCCGCACAACAGGGGCCAGCTGTCCGTGCTGGTCATCCTGGACACCGTGCGGGCCGACCACACGAGCGTGTGTGGCTACGCGCGCCCGACGACCCCGGTGCTGGAGGGCCTGGTCGCCGGCGGTGCCTCGCTGAGCTGCGATGTCTGGGCTCCGGGCAGCTGGACGCTCCCCTCTCATGCCTCCTACTTCACCGGTCTCCCGGTGCCCGAGCACCATGCGCACCCGGTGGACCGGGAAGGGAAGAAGGAAGAGGGTGTGCGCAGCCTGGGGCCGGCCAGAGCCCTTCACGGTGACTTCGACACCCTCGCGGAGCAGCGGCCTTCGATCCTGGTCTCCGGCAATCCTGTCCTCGGATCGACCTCGGGTCTGGATCAGGGCTTCCGCTACTCCTACGTGCCCCTCCGGTTCGGCCATGCCTACGACGAGGACTTCATCGAGGTCTTGGGCAGTGGTCTGCTCGAAGCCCGAGACGGGGACCTTCTGGTGTTGAACATTGCGGACGCTCACCAGCCGTGGAGAGACATCCCCGACGGCTTGGACTGGGTACCCCCCACCGAGACGCTGAGGTACCGCCCCGAGCGGAAGCGGGGGCTGTGGAGGCAGTGGCACGCCGGGTCGCCCGACGAGACGAGGCGCCAGCGCATCGTCGATCTGTACGACTACGCGGTCTTTTGCGCAGACCGGACCCTGGGACGGGCCCTGGATGCCATCGCCATACAGGGCTTTGCAATCCAGGATCTGACCATCACCAGCGACCACGGTGAACACCTGGGCGAGCACGGACTGCTGGGGCACGGTCACTACCTCACGGACGAGAACCAGCGGGTGCCTCTGATCAGCACCCACGCGCTTCCTGAAGGTCCGATCAGCGCGACCGTGGTCTACGACCTGGCGCTGGGTAGAGCACCGGCCGACCGGCCGGTGCGCGCGGTCGCCTACCCGCACCGCACCAAGCGGGAGTGGTTTCAGCGCTCGGGACTCTATGGGCACACCAGCGCCCGATCCTGGGAGCCGGATCAGCACTGGATCAGCCCGGCTTCTCCGCCTGAGGGAGACTTCGGGGACTTTGTAGAACAGGCCCTCGAGTCCGGCATCGCCACCTCGGACGAATCGGAGTTGGGGAACCGCTTGGAGGCGCTCGGCTACTTCTGATCCAGGGGCCGCCGCACTCTGGATCGCCACGTTATTCGAGCCCTCATGAGCGCTCCTGTTGGCAAGGTCTATGAGGGCGGCACCTTCGAGGTGAGTGCGGACCACTGCCTCGCCTATGCCGCTGCAACGGGTGATCCGAACCCCGCGTACAGCGGGGAGGACGCCATCGCGCCGCCGATGTTCCACGTCCGGCTGCTCTTTCCGACGATGATCGCGATCGCGCAGGATCCCGAGCTGGCGCTCGACGCTGCACGCCTGGTCCATGGCGAGCACGCGGCCACCTTTCACCGGCACCTCCGGCCCGGTGACTCCGCGGTCTGTACCGGCAAGCTGCTCGAGGTCGTCGAGAAGAGCAGCGGCACCCTGGTCGTCAGCGGCCTCTACGTGCACGTGGACGAGGTGCTCTGCGTGGAGTGCCGGACCTCCTACTTCGTCCGAGGTCCCAGCTCGGGGAGCAAGAAGGAGCGCAAGCCGACCCCTGAGCCGCCGCCTCACGACTTCGAGCACCGCTACGAGGTCCCGGAGGACGCCAGCTACCGTTACGCCGATGCCAGCCTGGACCACAACCCCATCCACGTGGACCGCGGCTTTGCGCTCAAGGCGGGCCTGCCCGACGTGATCCTGCAGGGTCTGTGCACCATGGCCATGACTTTGCGCGAGGCGGTGGGCTTTGGCGCAGACGCGGATCCCCGTCAGCTCCTGAAGGGTTCGGTGCGCTTCTCGGGCTTCGTGCTCAACGGGGACACCCTGACCACGCGGGCCTGGCAGCAGGAGGACGGAAGTCTGGCGCTGGTCACCCTGGGCTCGACTGGCAAGCCTGTCATCACCAACGCGGTCGCCGCCTTCCGGTAGGCTGGGGCGGGAGCCTGATGCTGGAGCGCGAGGTCGAGGAGCTGCTGGGTTGCCTGCCCGAGGGAGGGTTGAGCGCCTGGCGCGTCGCGGTGGAAGCCCTGGCCTCGCCGGCGGCGGATCCGCTGCTGTGGAAGCTGCGGGAGCTCGAAGCGGCAGGCGAGGGCATCCCTGCGGATCTTGCGGGAGTGGCGCGCCACGGTGTCTGGCAGGCGGATCGGATCTCCGTCACCTTCGAGGGGTGGATCGACGGCGAGCGCGTCGCGCTCCGGGCGCTGCGTCGCGGCCTGGAACGGGACCCGGTCTGGCGCCGTCGGCTGGAGCGTGGCGCTTCGCAGCTACCGGGCCCCGAGGTGATGGCCCCCACGCAGTTCATCGGTGAGCCCTGGCCGCATCTCCGGGTGCCGCTGGGCGGGCCCTCTCTGGCGTCGCTGCTCCCAGCCGAAGATTTCCCGGACACCCGCATGCTGGCGCGCTTCCTCATCGGAGGCCTGGCGGGTCTGCGCTGCCTGCATGGTCGCGGGCTCGTTCATGGGGGCATTGGACCGGAGCACCTGGTCATGACCAGCGACGGGGTTCGGTTGGCCTGGCTCGACCCGCTGATGGGGGAAGGCCGAGATGCGGCGCAGGATCTGGCGGAGTTGGGCGCTGCGATCGCCCAGCTGGACCCCGAGCGGGTGGACCCGGTGGGTGACCTTGCGCGCGCTCTGGCGGAAGACCCACCACCGAGCGCGGGCATGGCGGAGGAGCTTCTGCTCCGCGTGCTGGCTTCGGAGCTGGCCGAGCGTCGCCATCGCCTGGCACTTCGCGGTCGCATGATGCTCCGGGCCGGGGAAGAAGCTCGCTTGTTGCGGGCGGTGCGACGGCTCGGGGATTCTGTGGCTCCGCCGGCGGGGACCTTCTGCCTGCGCGCTGGGCACGACGCGGTCATCGTCGTCGCTGAGAGCGACGGTGAGAAGGTTCGGGGTGGTCCGGTCGCGGGTCTTCCCGCCCGCTTCATGCCGACCGTCTGGAGCCGCGAGGGGGGACTGGAGCCCACGGGAGCGCGGGCCCTGCTGCGTGCCTGGGCCACCCGTATGCGGGGGAACGAGGAGCGTCGGCGGAGCCAGGCGGAGGACCTGGGGCACAGCGATGAGCAGGCGCAGGATCTGTGCCGATGGCTGAGCGCGCAGGCTCGGCTGCGGGCTGTCCGAATGCTGCTCGAACTCTCCGGCTAGTCCGGGGCCCAGGTTCCGCTGGCGGGGATGCGCTGCAGCTCGGTGACGAACATGTGGACCGCGCCCTCGCCGGCGATGGTGCAGACACCTCCCTCTTCCAGGCCCCCATCGTTCAGGCTCTCCTCGTTCTCGAGGCAGGCGGTCGACCCCGTACCCGCCCAGTCCAGGCGGAGCTTGGGTGCCATGCGGAGATCCGTCACTTCGGGCCCCATGTCGAGGATGAAGACGCCCAGGTAGAGCTTCGCGGGAAAGGGATCCTCCAGAGCGGTGCCCAGGCTGCCGCGACGACCCAGCTCCACGGACATGGCTCCTTCTTCGATATCGACGGTGTGGTGCTCGTCCCACACCGGGTCGCGGGCCATGTTCTTGTGGTAGAGCGCGAAGCGCAGCTTCACCTTCTTGCGGTGCACCTTCTTTCGACGGTGGGTCACCCGAGCAGAGAAGCGAAGCGAGGTCTTGGGAGGGCGTTTGCCGGCGCGAGCCAGGCCAGGCACCAGCAGCAGGGCGGCCGCGCCGGTCAGCAGGGTTCGTCGTTCCATGGGGGGCATTGTAGGGTCCTCGGGTCGGGGTGTTGCCAGTCCGGGAGCTTGCGGAAGCGGGCGCAGCCGGTGAGGTGCTGGGCAGGCAGGAGTGCGGCCATGGACAAGAAGGCGCTGAGAAAGGCGATCTATTCCGCGCTTCGGGCGGCGGGTGCCGCCCGCTTCCCCGGCGTCTACGGGCGCATCCCAAACTTCAAAGGGGCCGAAACTGCTGCGACATTGCTCTGCGGTCTCGAGGAATGGCAAACGGCATCCGTGGTGAAGATCAACCCGGACAGTCCCCAGCGGCCCGTGCGACACGCTGCGCTGAAGCAGGGCAAGGTGCTGTACCTGCCCGTTCCGAAGCTGGCGGACGCCAAGCTCTTCATTCGCCTGGACCCCTCACGGCTCGGGCCCCGCACGGTCTGGAAGGCGAGCTCCATCAAGGGCGCCTTCGAGCTGGGGGAAGCCGTGGGCATCGAGGAGATGCCGCCAATCGATCTGATCGTGACCGGTTGTGTGGGTGTGGACCGGTCCGGCGGGCGCCTTGGCAAGGGAGGCGGTTATTCAGACCTGGAATACGCCCTTCTTCGTGAAGCCGGTCTCGTTGATGAGAGGACCCCCATTCTGACCACAGTCCACGAGAGCCAGGTTGTCGACACCGTCCCGATGACGGATCACGACATCAGCCTGGATCGCTTCGTGACGCCCTCGGGCGTCGTCGACTGCAAAGGCAAGCAAAGCCGTCCCTCGGGTGTCTTGTGGGACCACCTCGACGCCTCGAAGATCGCTGCCATCCCGGCCCTGCAGGGTCGTAGGGAGAACGCCCCATGAAGTCCCGAGCCCTCGTCGCCGCATTCGGCATCGTCGTGTCCGGCGCCCTGATGACCACCGCGGCCCCCCAGGCAGCTCCCCCGTCGGGCCATCCGCTTCTCCTGATCGGCATGGACGGTGGAGAGTGGTCCGTCATCGAGGATCTGTGGTCTCAGGGCAAGCTTCCCAACCTGAAGAAGCTGGCCGATGGGGGCGTCACGGCGCCGCTTCAGACCAAGTACTGGCAGTCCCCGGTCATCTGGACCACCATCGCCACAGGGCACAAGCCCGAGGTGCACGGCATCACGGGCTTCGTCGTCGCCACGGGCGATGGAGACGTCCCGGTCAGCAGCGACATGCGGAAGGTTCCGGCCATCTGGAACATCACCAGCGATGCAGGGCTGGACACGGACGTGGTGGGCTGGTGGGGTTCCTGGCCCCCCGAGCCGGTCAACGGTGTGAACATCAGCGAGCGCTGCCAGCAGCTCGATCTGGGGAACTGCGCGACCCCCGACGAGTGGAACGCGAAGGTCCGCTCCGGGCTGGAGACCGCGAACACGAAGCACCGGAAGCTCTTCCCGGGCAAGAACCACTTCGCTCCCGAGGACCGGGTGGTGGCCGAGTTCGCGCCCCTTCTGGCGGCGGATGGCTTCGACGCCATGATCATGTACCTGCACGGGAGCGACCCCAACTCCCACCGCTACTGGCGCTACTACCGGCCCGATGACTTCCCGAACGATCCGCCGGATCCGGATCAGATGGCGAAGCACGCCAAGCGCATTCCGCGTTCCTACGAGTCCATCGACACCATCATCGGTCGGGTCATCGAGGTCGCGCCTCAGGACACCAACATCCTCATCGTGAGCGACCACGGCTTCCACCCGCTGGAGGAGATCACGGTCAAGGTCACCTGGGACCTGGACGCGCTGCTCATCCACTGGGGCTACGCGGTGGCGGGGTCGGACGGCATCGACGTCGACAAGTCCTCCATCTACACCTTCGGAACCAAGGTCAACGAGGTCCGCAAGCGGGTCAAGATCAACGCCACGGGCGACAAGAAGGCGGCCTTGCAGAAGGAGTTCTTCGAGCGGCTCGCCGCGGTCACCTACACGACCGGAGACAAGGCCTTCGGCTTTGGTCCGGCCGAGGGGCGCGATGCCGAGCGCGGTGCAGACCTGAGCGTCTGGACCCAGGGAACCAGCCCCACCAAGGCCTTGATGGTCGATGGTGCCGAGCTGCAAGGTGTGATCAAGAGCTGGGTGGAGAACAGTGGGGGTCACTCGGGCAACCCTCCCGGCATCTTCATCGCGCACGGACCCGACATCAATACGTCCGCAGACCTCAAGGGCATACGCATCCACGACGTCGCTCCCACGGTGTTCTTCGGCCTTGGGCTTGCGGTGCCCACCGACTCGGCGGGCCGGGCCTACCTCGAGCTCTTCACCCCTGCCTTCCAGGCGGCGAACCCCATGAAGACGGTGCCCACCTACGGGGCTCGGAACAGCAACAACGCCAGCGCCACCACCGAGGACGACGCGGTGCTCGAACAGCTGAGGATGCTCGGCTACATCGAGTAGGACACCTCGTAGTGATTTCAGATAGTTGTGAGCTTGAACTGGCCCCTGAACGTCCCTCGATGTCCCGGTCGGGGTACAGTACCTGGATTAGGGACCGCCGCAACGACGTGGACCTCAGAGCAGTCCCGGAGCCGCAGGATGGCGTCATGGGCGTGGTGGATGAAGGCGGCCACATGGGAGCGGCACTTCACGATGTCCAGGGTGGGCTGCCGGACGCTCAGACGGACCTCCTGCAACGCCGACAGATGGCGCGGCACATCCGTCCGGCCGCTCACATCGAGAGCGAGGAGGGCTGGACTGCCAACCTCGAAGGTGTAGGCGGCGTGTAGAGGCTGCACGCTTTCGGTGAATCCTGGATCTGATCGTCGACGGGCGGTCCCGGAACGCAGTGGAGGGCCCGCTCGATAGGTTCGAGCGGCCCAGAAACGGCGACGGCCCGGAGTAGGCGCTCCGAGCCGTCAGAGCCTGCGCGGTCGACCGACCATGAAGCTCGTGCAGAGCATCACCTGACGCGGGGCGGTCGTCGAGGGCCGAGAAGCCTTCGACCGACCATCGTCTCTACAGTTGCCTCCGCTGCGGAACCCTGGCGAAGATGACGCATCAGGGTTCCAGACCGCCGGGTTGAGGACACCGCGCAGCTCCCCTGCCGACCCGAAGAACAGTCGCCGTCGACATGGGAGCTCGGATCGCGGGGCACTGTGTACTGGTGCCCACGCGGTCTCGGTGGTGGCTCCGTGGCGGCGGAGGCTGGGGTTCGCCTCTGCGCTCACAACAGCTCGGCACAACCTGAGTGACAGTCCGCAGCACCTGAGACACGAACGGCTCCCGCGCAGCTTTGGGCGACGAGCGAGGCCACGCAACAACGCGCGATGGCCAAGAAGTCACACATGCCCTGGATCGCCCCTGCGAGATGTCGCAACCGCGTGATACGTCCATGACTCCGACGGAAAGGGCTCCACCAGCCGTCGGCCTCAGCGCGGGGCGGGCCTTCGCGCGCAAGGGCCCGGCGGTCCCCAGATCGGCCACTGCCGGACGCTTCCCGGGGCGTGGGAGACGACGGCGCCGAGGATCAGGCAGGCCCAGAGCACACCGGTGAGAAGCTCCGGTCGAAGCATTCCGACCGTCAACAAGGTCAACTTGGCGAGCACGACCCAGGACTGGAGCCAGCGTAGCCAGTCGAGGCCGTAGCGATACAGCTCCTCCCCGGCCAGCAGGCTCCCGGTCGCAATGGCGGCAGGCGCGTAGTCGGCCGCATCGCTGGTGAAGAGGGCGGCGCCGATCAACACGGCGATCGACGCCAGGTGGGCGGTCCGAAAGGCGATGCGCAGAGCACGCTGGCCAGCAAAACGACGAGGCACGCCCGAAGCGACTGCAAGTGGTGGGCCACGGAACACGAACGGCAAGCGGGCTGAAGTGTGTCATTTAGCCCACCTCTCTGCGTCAGCCGGCAACCCGCCGACCGGCTGCCCCTCGGCGGAACTACAGGCGACCAGGGGGAGCAGTCAAGCGCATGAAGCTCTCCAGTGGAGATCTCGCACGAGCACATTTCGTGCCAAAGGGGAACGGAACCCCGGTGGGGGGCCACCACGCCCCTCCACCGGGTCATGCTTGGACGAGCAGCGCTCCGTGCGCCGCTTCCAGTCCCGTCGGGAGAGCACCGAGTCCCACCGCCACACCAAGAGGGCCACCCAGGCGGTGTGCGATAGGACTCGCCGCAAAACAGAAATGAGCTGCCCCGTTCTCGTCAGCGCTCCCACTTGCTGAACTCCACGGCGAGGACCTCGACGGGGCCGGTGCCGGCGACGAGCTCGACGGTCATGCCGCCCAGGCCGGCGTGGCTCAGGCGCGCGGTCACCCGCTCGAGCAGGCGGTTCTGGTCAATGCCCTTCGGCACGGATGCCGCCATGCTGCACGGACGCCGACCGCGCTGGCGAGCCAGCCCCGTCACTCCCGCGACCAACTCGACAGCAATCCGATCCAGTGCCATGGCGTTCACGCCCTAGCTTGCAGCAAAGGGCGTGCCACCGTGATTGCAGTGACTGGGGGCCTGGAATGGGCGGGCAGGCACGACCGGGTGGGTGCTCTCGCACAACTCCCAGGCCGCTCTCTCGAGATCCCGACCTCCGCCGCAGCCACAACCCGAAGCCAGCGAACAGACCCAAGGGCAGCAGCGACAGGAAGATGGTCGTCCCGAGGAACGCGAGCCGGTTCTCCTCGTTCGGATCGAAGCAGACCGAGCAGGCCTCCGCCGTGCTGACGAGCAGGACCCAGAACATCAGTAGACCTTCAGGTAGAGGAAGGGCCACAGAGCCACCACGAAGAACCACAAGACCTGCACGGCTCCGAGCGCAGAGGCCGGGAGGCGGTCTGCCCGCAGGCGGAACCAGGCCCACACGAGGCAGCCGAGCCCCACGACCGCGTGGAGTCCATGACTGCCGACGATCAGGTAGAAAAAGCCCCCGTAGGTGCTCGAGGTGAGCGTCAACCCCTCCCGGATCAGCGCGATCCATTCCCGACCTTGCAAGCCGACAAAGGCGGAGCCGAGGACGATGGCGCCCGCGAAGGTGGAGAGCGCTGACCGCCGCTCCCTCTTCCAGGCTCTGTGTGCTAGGAACAGGAGCACGCCGCTGAGAAGCAGGAGTGTGGTGTTCAGGGCGGTCTGCTCGAAGGGCAACCGCGGTTGGCCCAGCGGAGGCCACGCCGGGGCCCGGGAGCTGACGATGACGTGGGCGCTGATGAGCCCTGCAAAGTACATGCTCTCCGCGCCGACGAAGATCAGCATGCCCAACACGCCGTCGGGGGCGAGCTTGCGGGGGCGTGCGACAGCGAACTCAGTCACCTTCTGACTCGGGGTGGGGGTCCCCGATTCCTCGCTCGACGGCGGCCTGGGCGGCGGTGTTGTCCCAGTTGGTGCCCTCGTGTTTCATCACATCGGGTGACACCCCGGCGAACAGGACCGCCATCAACACCACGCTCGTCGCCAGGATCCACTTCACGATGGTCTTCTCGACGTCCAAGTGCATGAAGTGCTTGGCGACCAGAAAGGCCTTCACGGCCGCGATGCCGAAGGCCGTGAGCAAGGTCAGGATGGGGATGCCGAGCAAGGGCCCGACCACGCTGATCACGAGCAGGACGACGAGCACGGCCCAGACCTTCACGTAGTGGGCGGGAGGTGTTCCGGACATGGCTGGGACTCCTACTTGGCGATGTAGAGGAGGGGGAAGAGGAAGATCCAGATGACGTCGACGAAGTGCCAGTAGATGCCGATGAGCTCGACCCGGTGGAGCCGCCGACCCTGGTACGCGTCCCAGGCGACGAAGCCCATGATGAGGGTGCCAGCGATGACGTGGAGGCCGTGCAACCCCGCGGCCGTATAGTAGAACGACCAGAAGCCGTTGGCCGTGATCGTGTAGCCAGCCTGGATCTCGATGGCCCACTCGACGGACTTGACACAGACGAACGCGACGCCGCCGAGCATGGTCAGCCCGATGAACTTCGCCGCTCTCCGACCGTCCCCCGCCTCCGCGGCCTGGTGTCCCAGCACGGCCATGAGGCTGGAGGTCAGGAGTACGAGGGTGTTGAAGGCGCCGATCCACGTGTTGGTGTGCACCGCCGCGTCCGCCCACTCCGGGTGGCCGAGCCGCTGGATGACGTAGCTTGCGAGGAGGCCGCCAAAGATGACGATCTCGGAGGCGAGCACCCACCACACGGCGAGGCGCCCGGTCGGGATTCCGCTCGCGCATCGGCTCGTTGCCACGGTCATGACACCTCCACGGGCGCTTCGTCTGGAGGCGGCTCGTCCTGCGGCCAGAAGTCCAGCGCTCGATCCGGATGGCTGTACTCATAGGGGCCTCGATAGACCGTGGGCATCGCGTCGACGGGCCAGTTTCCGTGCGGCGGCGGCGAGGGGGTCGTCCACTCCAGGGTGTTGGCGAGCCAGGGGTTTTTCGGCGCTGGGGGCCCCCTGAAGAGGGACTTGAAGAAGTTGTAGAGGAACACCGCCTGGAAGGCGAACATGGCGCAGGTCGCGACGGTCGCGAGAACACGGAGATCCTGGTACTGGACCAGATCCGGGAAGTGGTTGTAGTTGTAGACCCGGCGATGCTGACCGGCCGCGCCCAGGATGAAGAGCGGGATGAAGATGACGTTGAAGGAGACGATCGTGCCCCAGAAGTGCACCTTCCCCAGGCGCTCGTCCATCATCTTCCCGAACATCTTCGGGAACCACATCGTCACCCCCGCGAAGGTCGCGATGATGGCGATCGGGAAGAAGGTGTAGTGGAAGTGGGCGAGCACGAAGTAGGTGTCGTGGAAGTAGATGTCGGAGCCCGACGCGCCCAGGAAGATGCCGGTCACGCCACCGATGAGGAACTCGGCGAGGAAGGCCAGCGCCCACAGCATCGGCGTCGTCAGGCGGATCGAGCCCTTGTACAGGGTCGCGATGTTCACGAAGATGAGCTCGGCGATGGGGATGCTGATCAGGAGGGTCGTGATGGTGAAGACGTTCGCCATCCGAGGGTCGATGCCGGCCACGAACTGGTGGTGTGCCCAGACGAAGAAGGACAGGACCCCGGTGGCCACGGCGGTGTACAGCACGACCTTGTACGCGAAGAGCTTCTTCCGGGCGAAGACCGTGATGACCTCGGCGATGATGCCCATGGCCGGCATCAGGACGACGTAGACCTCGGGGTGGCCAAAGAACCAGAACAGGTGCTGCCACAGGATGGGGTCGCCGCCGCGAGCAGGGTCGTAGAAGCCGGTCCCGACGACTTGATCGAGCAGCAGCATCACTGCACCGGCGATCAAGGGCCCGACCGAGAGCATGAACAGAATGCTCGCGATCACGATCATCCAGACCACGATGGGGATGTCGTAGGCCTTCATCCCGGGAGCCCGTGAGTTCATCAGCGTGACGACGAAGTTGATGCCGCCGAGCAAGAAAGCCACGAACTCGAGCGCGACGCCGAGCAGCCACATCGTCGAGCCCAAGGGGGTCAGGCTGTACTCCGACATGCTGGACAGCGGCGGGTAGGCCGTCCAGGCGCCGCCGAAGCCGCCCCCGACCACGAACTGCGAGGCCAGGATGATCACGGCGGACAAGAAGAAGATCTGGAACGACAGGCGGTTGATCCGTGGGAACACCATGTCGTCGGCGCCGATCATCAGCGGGATCAAGAAGTTCCCGAAGGCCGCGATGAGCACGGGCATCGCGACCCAGAAGATCATGATGGTCCCGTGATTGGTGACCAGCGCGTTGTACTCGCCGGGAGACACCACCCCGAAGCCCGGCACGTCCATCCCGGGGAAGGCGAGCTGCATCCGGAAGGAGTAGGCCATGAAGCCGCCGACCAAGGCCATCGCCATCCCCGTGAAGAGGTACTGCAGGGCGATCACCTTGTGGTCGGTGGACCAGAGGTATTTGAGGACGCCCGAGGGCTGCTCGTGGGCCATTGCGCTACTCCGGAGCGGCCGTGGCGGCCGTGGCGCTGTGTTCGTCGATCCAGGCCGCGTGCTGCTCCGCGGTCTCCACGACGAGCTCGGCACGCATCAGACCGTGCCCGACGCCGCAGATCTCGGCGCACTGGATGTCGTAGCTGCCCACCTTGGTCGGCTCGAACCAACCCGTGATGGTGCGACCCGGGACCGCGTCCTGCTTGAGTCGGAAGACGGGCACGGAGAAGCCGTGCAGCACGTCTCGCGACTCGAGCAGGAAGTGGTAGGTCTTGTCGACCTGAACGTGGAGCTCGTCGACGAGCACGATGTCGTCTGGTGTGTCGAGCTGGCCATCGGGCCCCGGGTGCTGGAAGGTCCACGCCCACTGCTGCCCGGTGACCCGCAGCGTGTAGTCCGGGTAGGGCAGGTCCTGCTTGACCAGGTACCAGACCCGGATGGAAGCGATGATGAGCACCACGTCACAGACGATCACGAGGGCATGCGGGATGTTGATCCAGCGCTTGAGGTGCTTCTCCCTGCCCGTGATGTAGGCCGCGCCCTGCCCCTCCTTCGCTCGGTATCGAAAGATGAAGCCGAAGAGAAAGCCCTGGGCGACGAAGAACCAGAAGCCCACGAAAGCCGCGATCAGGTAGATGAGGGCGTCGATATCGCCCGCGTAGGACGAGGCCAACTCTGGGAAGAGGTTCATCGGATCTCAGAGCAGGATGAAGACCAGAACGACCCCGATGAAGACCGCGGACATCGCCATGGTGTAACGGAAGGTCAGGCGGGCGTCGGCGTGTACTTCGTCGTGTGCGGTCATCGGGGTTGCTTCGGTGAGAGGGTCTGGATGAAGGCGGCGATGTCTTCCATCGCCTCGTCTTCGAGTCGCTTGGCCATGGGCCGCATCGTGGCTCCGGGCACGTCCTCGGGCTTCGTGCCGCGGAGGCCGCTCTTGAACTTCTGGAGCTGGGCAACGATGTACCAGTCGTCCAGACCGGCCAGCGCAGGGGCGCTCATCGCCGAGTTCCCCTCACCGTTCACTCCATGGCATGCCGAGCAGACGGCGTAGGCTGCCTCGCCCGCGGTGGCGTCGCCCTGTCCCGTGGCCACGGGGGCTATGGCGTCGAGGCTGGCGATGTACTCGGCCACCGCCTCGACGTCCCCCTCCAGCTCCAGGGTGCGCGCCATGGGCCGCATCCGCAGACCCGCCAGGTCCTCGGGCTGATCGCCCCGGACGTTGTCTTGGAAGTTCCGGAGCTGGCCCTCGACGTACCACTGCTCCATCCCGGCGATGGCGGGAGACTCGAGCGTGGCGATGCCGCCACCGTCCGGACCGTGGCAAGGAACGCAGGTCCCGAACAGAGCCTCGCCTCGCGAGATGCCAGAGGTGGGCACGGTCTGACAAGCGGCGAGGAACAGTACGACGACCATCAAGTCGACCCTGCTTGCTGGCGTGGCACCGATGGTCTCCTCGAGTAACGGGCTGTATCGTAGAGCAGATAACATCATCACTACTTGAAATCATAGATTTTTTTGGTGTGTGTAATCGTCCACTTCCTCTGTGCCTGCTCGCCCAGCTCTGGGGGTCAGTTCGCTCACTCTTTCTGGCGGCCCGCTCTGCACCGGAGGGCGTCGATCGCGCGCCTTTGGCCCGGGCCTTGCAAAAGGACGTGTGCATGAACGCCCTCATTCCTTCTCGAGCCAGCAGACCTGGCCCCGTGGTCGCCCCGACGCGGCGGCACCGAGTGCCGCTCGGCCAATTCGACGACCTCGCGGACTCGCGCAAGCGGGTTCACCCTGACCCCACCCCCAGCTGTGGGATATGACACAACCATGCTTGCCACAATTCTCGTCTGTGATGACGAAGAGCTGATCCGCTGGAGCCTTCGCGAGCACCTGAGCGCCGAGGGCTACCGCGTAGTCGAAGCGGTCGACGGCCTCGATTGCCTGGACAAGATGGGCTCGGTCGGACCCGATCTGCTCCTCACCGACCTCAAGATGCCCAAGATGGGCGGCATGGAGGTGCTGCGGCGTCTTCGGTCCGAGGGACGGGACCTACCGATCCTGGTCCTGACAGCGCACGGTGCCGTGGACTCCGCGGTCGAGGCGACCCGACTGGGCGCCAGCGCCTACCTCACCAAGCCCTTCGACCTCCGGGAGGTCGGGCTCGCGGTCGAGAAGGCGCTGGAGAACCACCGCCTGGAGACTGAAGTCCAGCTGCTCCGGGGCCGGCGAGGGGGCTACGGCAAGGTGATCGGGCAGTCGCTGTCGATGCGTCGGCTATTCGACACGCTGCGGCGGCTGGAGGCGGTCGATGCGTCCACCGTGCTGCTCTGCGGGGAGTCGGGTACGGGCAAGGACATCATCGCCCACGCGATTCACGACAGCGGGCCTCGGCACTCCGGCCCCATGATGGAAGTCGACTGCGCCAGCCTGCCCGAACAGCTGATCGAGAGCGAGCTCTTTGGCCACGAGAAGGGGGCGTTCACCGACGCCAGACAGACCAAACACGGGATGTTCGAGGTGGCGCGCGGCGGCACCATCTTCCTCGACGAGATCGGAGAGATGTCCGTCATCACGCAGGCCAAGCTCCTGCGCTCGCTGGAGAACCGGCGCTTCCGTCGTGTGGGCGGCGTCACCTCGATCCAGCTCGACGCATCGATCATCGCGGCCAGCAACCGGGACCTCGCCCAAGCGGTCCGGGAAGGCCGCTTTCGCGAGGACCTGTTCTTTCGCCTGAACGTCATCCAGATCGAAGTGCCTCCGCTTCGGGAGAGGCGGGACGACATCTCCCTGCTGGTCGACTTCTTCGTCGAGCGCTTCAACAAGGACTTCCGCCGGGAGGTCAAGGGTATCAACGGCGAGGCCCTTCGCCGGCTCGAGGAGTATCACTGGCCGGGCAACGTCCGCGAGCTGCGCAACGTCATCGAACGCATCGTCATTCTCGAGGCCAACGACACCATCAAGGTCGAGCACCTGCCGGCGGAGATCCGCTACCGATGGCGTGGCGGCAGCAACTCCCACCCCTTCCTGCTACCAGCGGAGGGGATCGACCTGGAGGAGCTCGAGCGCTCGATGCTGCAGCAGGCGATGGACAGGGCACAGGACAACCAGTCGGCTGCGGCTCGCCTGCTCAACATCAGCCGCTACGTCCTTCGGTACCGCCTGGAGAAGCACGGACTGTCGAAAGGTTGAGCCGGAAGCGCGTGGGGGCTTCGTTGAGCTCGAGGGTCGCGCCCATCGAGGCCGCGAGCTTGCGCGAAATGGCCAGGCCCAGGCCGGTGCCTCGCGCCTTGCTGGTCACAAAGGGCTCAAACAACCGCGACCGGACCGCCGGATCGATCCCGGGCCCGTCGTCCTCGACTTCGACCGTGCCCCCGTCGACCCGCAGGATGACTGCGTCTGCAACATCGCGAGCGTTCTGGAGCAGGTTCACGAGGACCTGTTGCAGGAGGTGGGGGTCGGCCTCGACACGGGCGGTCTGGACGATCTGGAGCTCTGCGTCCACCCCGGACTGGATCAGCGCCTCGCGGGCCACCGCCTCGATGTCGAGGGCCTTCAGGCTGGGCTCGGCGGGACGCGCGTAGCCCAAGAGGTCGGTCACCAGCCGGTCGAGGCGACGGACCTGGCCGGTCACCTTGTCCAGGATCGAGCGCCGATGGTCCTCGGCATCCAGGGATTGGCCGATGACTTGCAGCGTGGCCGAGATGGCGGCCAGGGGATTCCGGATCTCGTGAGCGACATTGGCGGCCAGGCTTCCGATGACGGCGAGGGACTCGGCCTGCGCCGCCCGGCTCTCCGCCTCGACCACGTCCGTGAACTCCTCGATGTGGACCAGGACGTCGGCCAGCTCGTGCCGGAGGACGAGTATGGTGACCCGGTAGTGGCGCCCCTCGCAGGTCACCCGAGGGAGCGTGACGTCGTTGCCGCTGGCGCTGGCGCGCTTTCGCGCCCTGTCCATCGCGGCGACGAGCTCCGGGGGCAGCAGGCGGCTGTAGGAGAGCCCCAGCCGCACCTCGTCACCGGCGATGCGGGTGGAGCTGGTCACCCGTCCAGCCTGGTCCAGGCACATCACGGTCACCGGCATGTTGGTGACGATCAGGTCCTGCAGGGTGCGCAGCTCGCGTTCCTGCCGCGCGTCCATGTAGGTGTCGGTCATGACCGCGAGCTCGATGTCCGTCACCCGCATCACGGCCTTGCAGGTCGCTGAGTACTCCTGCGGCGAGAGCGCAGCGGCCGCGACCTCGAGCAGCTCGCCGCGCAGCAAGTTCATCGCGCCGAAGATGTAGCGGGCGGGCAGGCCGACACGGGCGTGCCGGCGGCCGATGCGCTCGCGTCGAGCCCAGTAAGCGTCGTCGTGAGGGCCGGTCAGCAGCTCCCGCGTCCACAGCTTCAAGGTGATCTTGAGCCGCTCGACCTGGTCGTCGTCGATCAGCACGGCTCTGGCCTCCTCGTGGCGCACGATGGCGGCGTAGAAGTTGTCCACGATTCGCCCGAGGTGCGGCTCGACGTGCGGGAGCAGGCCCCGAAGGCGGGCAGCGTCGGCGTGGTCGAAGCCGACATAGCGCACCAGTTCGTTCCAGGGCGTGGCGTCCATTCGGATCAGCTAATGCGGGGGGGGCCTATACGTCGCCCGTGATCCCACGCCGACTGTCGCGCTCCTGGTCCATCAACCTCTCGGCAGCACGCTCCAGACTGATCGTCAGCGCGCGCAGAATGTCCTTGCGGGTCACGATAGCCGTGGGGGAGCCCTCTGCGTTGCGGGTGCTCGACGTCCCCTACCGTCCGAAAGACCCCGGGCCCGCGATACCCGTGCGCCATGTCGTGGCGTGACACAACGCCGGCAATTCGACCGTGCTCGACCACCACCAGGTGGCGGATTCCCAACCCGATCATCTCGTCCCACGCCTCTCCTGCTTCCTTTGCAGCGTCCACGGTCTTCAGGGGAGAGGAGGACTCATCGTCCACCCAGCGCTGAGACGACATCCACCTCGCTGCGAAGCCCATGGCGTCATGCTCCGTGATGATGCCCACGGGCGTCGCGTCCCGTACCACCACCACCACGGGCAGTTCGCTCTCCAACATCCGGGCGAGCAGCCGCAACACCGGCTCGTCCACGTGGACGGTCGGGCACGGCTCGAGCAGGTCGAGAACGTCGCGGCCCGGCGGGAACTCGAAGGGATGCCAACGCTGATCCTGACCGATCATGCCCGTGCGAAACAGCTGGGCGTCCGTGATCACACCCTGAAACCGACCGACGGCATCCACGACCGGGAGCTGCCGAAAGCCCCAATCGAGGAGCTTGTGGGCACACTCGACGAGTGACGCATCCAGGGTGACCGTCACGAGCTGTCGGGTCATCACGTCTCGTGCGTTCATAGTTGCCTCCGGGTTGGGATTTGCGAGCCTGGCGCGGCGCTCTCGCGCGCCCGACCCTCTTGCAGCCTGCGCTTCACTCGTCGTGGCCGTCGTCTTCGTCGCCGTCGTCTTCGTGGGCCACGCACATCATGTCGTCGTCGTCGTGCCACGCATCGTGATGGCCTTCCAGCGACTCGATCTCACCATCCATGGCCTCCTCGTGAGCTTCGGCCTCCCCGACCTCGATATGGGCTATTTCACACACCCTGTCGGGCCGTCTCACGCGGCCAGCTCAGAGCGCCTGGGAGAACCGCCCCGCACCTGCATGGATGTCGAAGACCCGAGCCGCGAGGCGCACGAGCAGGCGCTCGCGGACGTCTATGCGGTGCGGCTCCAGGGCCAAGATCCCTGCGTCGGCGAGTGGCCCGAGCGAGCGGATTTCGTCGGCGTAGAGCTGATCGAAGTCACCGTCGCGCGCCACCTCGAGGTTGCACATCAGCGAGTTGATGACGGCCCGTCGCTCGAGGTCCTCGTCGCTGAGGACGTGCCCTCGCACCGGCGGGTCCCCGGCCAGCCAGCGCGCGAGCTTCGAGGGCTGCTGCCAGTAGACTCCGGCCACATCGGAGATCGCGCTCATCCCGAGCCCGATGAGGTCCACGTCCGCCAAGGTGGTGTAGCCCATGAAGTTCCGGTGCAGGCGGTGGCCCACGAGATCGTCGCCGGGGAGGGCGAAGTGGTCCAGGCCGATGGGCACATAGCCACAGCCGGCCAAGACCTGGCCCGCGGCCAGGAAAGCCCGAACGCGCTCCGGGGCATTCGGCAACGCGTGCGCCGGGAGCCTGCGCTGCAACGGCTTGAGCCAGGGCACGTGGGCGTATCCGAACAGCGCGATGCGGTCGGGTGCCCAATCCAGGACCCGGTCCAGCGTCTCGCAGACACTGCCCGCGTCCTGGTGGGGCAGGCCCACCATCAGGTCCAGGTTCACGCGCATGCCGAGCGACCGGGCGCGCAGGATCAGCTCGCCGATGCGCCGGGGGTCCTGGGTCCGCTGCACCGCCTGCAGCACGCGCGGGTCCAGGGACTGGATGCCGAAGGAGACGCGACTGAACCCGAGCGCCGCCAACAGCTCCAACTGTGGCTGGTCGGTGACCATCGGGTCCGCCTCTACAGACAGCTCGGCCGCGTCGGTGAGCTCGAAGCGCGTGAGCAGAAGTGCGTGGAGCCGCGCGAGCTGGGCGTGGCTGAGCCAGGTGGGGGTGCCGCCGCCGAGGTGGATGCGGCGCACGGCGAGCCGCTCCCCCGGCAGGGGCAGCGCCGTGAGGCGCCGGAAGAGCGCGTCCAGGTAGCGGTCCCCGGCCGCCTGCAGACGAGCTTCGACCATGTTGCAGCCGCAGTACAGGCACGCCTGCTCGCAGAAGGGTACGTGCACATACACCTGCGCGGGCTCGCGAATCCGTCCCAGCGCCGACTCCACGACCCCGGGGGCGATCTCCTCCCAGGCCGGGACGGTGGGGTAGCTCGTGTAGCGTGGAGCGGGACGATCCCACCTCACCAGCTCCTCGACGGTCACGCTCGGGCGGCTGCGGGGTTGAGCTCGAGGTGCTCGAGAGTCCAGCCCAGCACATCGGTGCCGCTGAAGATGCCGACAGGCCGGAAGGCCTCGTCGACTACGGGCAGGGACCCGAAGCGGTGCTCCAAGAGCAGGCGCAGCGCCTCCCGCACGTCCGTCTCCGGTAGAACCGCGAGGACATCGCGCGTCATCACCCGGTCCACCGCCTCGTCGAGCCCGACCTCGTCGAGGTGGTCCATGTCCCCGTCCCCAACGCCCCGCCCCAGCGCTCCCCGAAGGTCGCGCTCGGTCACGAGCCCCACGAGGCTCTCGCCGGACACCACCGGGAGCTCACGGAACCCGTTGATCAGCATGATGTTGAGGACGTCAGTCAGGGTGGTCCCCACAGTCTACGACGAAGGGGTCTGGGGTCATCAGGTCTCGAACAAGCACGATTTCCTTGCCTGTGACCCGAGCAACTTCTGTGCCACCCACGTCCCGGCCTGACGGCCAACCAGATGAACCCACGCCGGGCCGGCTGCACCAGGGTCATGGGTCATTTCGCACGCGCGGGGAGCAAAATCGAGGCCATCCGCTGGCACACTTCCTGCTGTCGCTCGAGCCATGCTCGCTCACGGCTACGAGTTCCACACCTCGGGTCTGCCCCTTCGCCCGACCACCCGCGAGCTGACCGTCGGGCCCGGCGAGGTGGTGGTCCGCGTGGAGGGCTGCGGCGTGTGCCACACGGACCTTGCTTTCCTGTACGGCGGCGTACCGACGCGGAGCCCCGCTCCCTTGATCCTGGGCCACGAGATCAGCGGCGTCGTGGTCGAGGGGGAGGCCGAGTGGGTGGGCCGTCGGGTCCTGGTGCCCGCGGTCATCCCCTGCGGCGAGTGCACCCGCTGTTGCGCCGGCCGTTCGATGACCTGCCGCCACCAGGTGATGCCCGGCAACGACCGGGACGGCGGCTTCGCCACCTACTGCGTGGTGCCCGCGCTCGGACTCTGCCCGGTGCCGGAGGAGCTGCCGCAGGGCTTGACCCTCGCTCATCTCGCGGTCATCGCCGACGCGGTCAGCACCCCCTGGCACGCGCTGAAGCGCAGCGGACTGCAGGCTGGGCAGGTGGCCATCGTCGTAGGCCTGGGTGGGGTGGGCGGCTACGCGGCCCAGCTCGCGCGGAACGCCGGGGCCTTTGTCGTGGGCCTCGACGTGGACCCACGCAAGCTGCAGAACCCCGGGTGCCAGCTGGCGCTCGACCCTCGAGACGAGCCCCCGAGGCTGCTGCGCAAGCGGATCCAGGAGCTCGCTCGAGCCGCCGGCTTCGACCCCGACGCTTGGGTCCTCTTCGAGTGCTCCGGCACCGCTGCGGGCCAGAGCACGGCCTACGGCCTGCTGGTTCACGGCGCGACGCTGATGGTGGTGGGCTTCACGCGGGACAAGGTCGAGCTGCGCCTCTCCAACCTGATGGCCTACGACGCCCGCGCTCTCGGCACCTGGGGCTGTCCTCCGGAGCTCTATCCGGAGCTCCTCGAACGGGTGCTCGGCGGCGCGGTCGACCTCCTCTCCAACACCCGGCTGCGGCCGCTGAGTGAGATCGCCGAGACCTTTGCGCAGGTCCACGCCGGCGAGCTCCCCTACCGGCCCGTCCTCACCCCAGACCTCACATGAGCCTCACCGTGCACCCCCTCCCCGACCACGACCTCGTCTCCCACGACTTTCGAAGCATTCGCTACGAGCGACGCCCCGTGTCGAAGCCGGACGGCACCCCCGCCGACGGGCCCCACAACATCTGGATCATCCTGGACAATCCGAGCCAGCTGAACTCCTACACCACGGCGGCGGTGAAGGAGGTCATCCTGGCCTTCCGGCGCGCCTCGGTGGACCGACGGGCGGTCTGCGTGGTCTTCACAGCGGTGGGGAACCGAGCCTTCTGCACGGGCGGAAACACCAAGGAGTACGCCGAGGTCTACGCCGGACGTCCCGAGGAGTACCGCCAGTACATGCGGCTCTTCAACGACATGGTCAGCGGCATCCTGATGTGCGACAAGCCCGTGATCTGCCGGGTCAACGGCATGCGCATCGGCGGCGGCCAGGAGATCGGCATGGCCTGTGACTTCAGCGTGGCCCAGGATCTGGCCCGCTTCGGCCAGGCGGGCCCGCGGCACGGCAGTGCCCCCGACGGCGGGAGCACCGACTTCCTGCCGCTGTTCGTCGGGGTCGAGCACGCGATGCTCAGCTGCACCGCATGCGAGCCGTGGAGCGCTCACAAAGCCCTGCGGTTGGGGTTGATCACCGATCTCGTCCCGGCCCTGAGGGTGGACGGCGAGCTCGTCCCAAACCCGATGGTCTATCTGGACGGCGTGGACGACTGGGGACGCTCGCGGGCCGGCGAGTACAAGACCGGAGCGGAACGCGAGGCCGCGAAGGCGCTCCTGAAGCGAGGGGAGGTGGACCTGGTGCTGCTCGACCGCGAGGTGAATCGCCTCGCGACAGCGCTGCTGATGACCATGCCAGGCTGCCTGACCAAGACCATCGAGAGCATTCGGAAGCACAAGCTGGAGCACTGGGACCGGAACAAGGAAACGAGCCGGGCCTGGCTGAGCCTGAACATGATGACCGAGGCCAACGCCGGCTTCCGGGCCTTCGACTCGGGGGTGCGCGGCGACCGCGATGTCGACTTCCCCTTGCTGCGTCGACGGCTGGCCGAGGGTGCGCGGTGGGGAGAGGAGCTCATCCGAGAGGTCGGGCCCGCAGCCATGAGGGACGGATGATCGAGACCACCTCCCTCTACGAGGGCCAGGTCGAGCACATCCTGCTGGCCAATCCCCCCGGCAACATCCTGGACGGCGCCATGCTGGCCAGACTCCGGATGCACCTGACCTCCCTCCACCGCCCCGAGCTCAAGCTGGTGGTGTTCGAAGGCAAGGGCGCCAACTTCAGCTTCGGCGCATCGGTCGAGGAGCACCTCCCCGGCCAGGTGGAGGAGATGCTGCCGGTCTTTCACGACCTCTTCCGCGACATCGAGGGCCTGGGCGTGCCCACGGTCGCCGTCGTCCGTGGACAGTGCCTCGGCGGGGGCTTCGAGCTGGCGACCTGGTGCGGGCTCGTCGTCTGCGACCTCGGTGCCCGTCTCGGAGTGCCCGAGGTGAAGGTGGCGGTCTTTCCACCGATCGCCGCGATGGCGCTCCACTGGCGGGTCGGCGGGGCAGTTGCTTCGCGGCTCGTGGTCACGGGCGAGACCATCGACGCCTCCGAGGCGCTGGGTCTGGGGATCGCCGATCTCTGCGTCGGCGACGCCACGACCGCCTGGCGAACGTGGTTCGAGACACACCTGCTCCCTCGCTCCGCCACGGCCGTGCGCTTTGCGTGGCTGGCCAGCCGCGGGCCCATGCGCGCAGCCTTGCGGGACGAGCTGCCGGACCTGGAGCGGCTGTACCTCGACGAGCTGATGTCCTCCCACGACGCGGTGGAGGGGCTCACGGCCTTCGTCGAGCGACGGGAGCCGGTGTGGAGACACACCTGAGCCGCGCCGCGATCGTCGACCGAGCCGAGGCCATCGTCGAGGACCTGGAGCTCACCCACGTGCAGGCCTGGCTGGACGAGCGGCCCGGGCGCAAGGTCGGGGGCTACCTGCCCGTCTACGCGCCGCGAGAGCTCATCGCGGGCGTCGGCATGCTTCCCGTGGGCATCTATGGAGGGGGGGACCGCCTGGAGATCATCCGCGGGGATGCCTACTACCAGTCCTACATCTGCCACCTGCCGCGCTCGGTCGTGGAGCTGCTGCTCTCGGGCCGCCTGGACTGCCTGTCCGCAGTGCTCTTCCCCTCCACCTGCGACGTCATCCGCAACCTGAGCGGCATCTGGAAGCTGAAACGGCCCGACGTCTACGTCCGGTACATGGACTTACCCCAAGCCCCCGACCCGTCGATCGCCGTGCCCTTCTGGACCCGGGAGCTCCGAGAGGTCCTGGACGGCCTGGCGGAGTTGGCGAGCTGCGCGGACCCGATAGAGGGTCTCCGGGCCGCACTCGTCGAGCAAAACGTGGTGCGGGGGCTGTTCCAGCGCCTCATCATCTGGCGTCGCGAGAGGCCTTGGGACGTGCCCACCTCGGAGCTGTACCTGCTGATGCGTGCCGCGGAGAGCCTGACCGCCACCGCCACCAAGGATCTCCTGTCGGACTACCTGCGGGCCATCGACCTCGAGCCCAACAGACCCCGCGACAACTGTCGCGTCCTGGTGGTCGGGGCCTTCTGCGAGCAGCCGCCCCTGGGCTTGATCAGGACCATCGAGCGAGCGGGCTGCTACATCGTCGAGGACGACTTCCTGCTCGGAAACCGCATGCTGAGAGGCCGGGTTCCCCTGCGCGGCGACCCCGTCGAGGCCCTCGCCCGCGCCTTTGTGGAGACCAGCGTTCCCTCGAGCGTGATCTACGAGGGGGACCCCACCGCGAAACGACGCCTCATGAAGGAACGGGCGGACGCGGCCCGGGCCGACGGCATCATCTTCGCGGCGCCCAGCTTCTGCGACCCCGCGCTCCTCGACCGCCCCATACTGCGAGCCGGTGCCGAGGCGCACGGCATCCCGTGCATCGCCTTCAAGTACGCCGAGAACACCGGTCAGTTCCAACAGTTCCGGGAGCAGGCCGGCACCTTCTCCGACTCCATCAAGCTCTGGGGAGCCGCCAAATGAGCGTGACCGCGCTGACCAAAGACCGCTCGATGGTCCTCCAGAAGGAGATGATCGCCGAGCACTTCGAGCTCCTGGATCGGGCCGAATCCCCAGTGGTCTACACCTTCGTCCCGGGCAACCTGACCGAGCTCATCCGGAGCTTCGGCTGCCTGCCGCTGTTGCCCGAGATCAACGCCCTGCAGTCCGGCATGCGAGGCAAGAGCCGCGCGTACATCCGGGAGGCAGAGCGCAACGGCCACAGCGCGGATGTCTGTACCTACGTCAAGTGCGACATCGGCATGCTGAAGAGCGGCAACATCGGGCCGACCGGCACCCGCCTGCCCGAGCCGGATCTACTGCTGCTGTCCTACACCGGTTGTTACACCTTCATGAAGTGGTTCGAGCTGCTCCGCGAGGAGTACGACTGTCCCACCGTCTTCCTGCACGTGCCCTACCAGGGAGACGGGAAGCTGGAGCCGGAACACCGGGCGTACGTCACCAAGCAGCTCGTCGAGAAGGTCATTCCAGCCCTCGAGCAGATCAGCGGACGGCGCTTCGACGAGGCCGCCCTGGCCGAACGCCTGGCGATCTCAGCACGGACGGAGGACGACCTGGTAGCCGTACTGGAAGCCGCCAAGCAGCGCCCCAGCCCGATCGACAGCTACTTCGGCGGGGTCTACTACGTGGGCCCCATCTTCACCGCCTTTCGCGGCACGACCGAAGGCGCGGAGTACTACCGAACGCTGAGGCAGGAGGTCGAGACCCGAGCGGCGGCCGGCCAGGGACCGCAGACCCCGAGCGGACGCCTGGACGAGCAACGCTTCCGGCTGGTGGTCGAAGGACCTCCCAACTGGACCCACTTTCGGGAGTTCTGGAAGATGTTCAGCGACGAGGGCGCCTGCGCCGTGGCCTCGACCTACACCAACGTGGGCGGGTCCTACGACACCGGCTTCCGCCACGACCCCGAGGACCCGCTGGGCACCCTCGCCGACTACTGCGGCGGCTGCTACACGAACCTGAACCTGCCGCAGCGTGTGGACATGCTCTGCGACTACGTCCGCGAGTACGAGGCCGATGGCTTCCTGATCAACAGCGTCAAGAGCTGCAACTCCTTCAGCGCCGGCCAGCTCGTCATCCTGCGCGAGGTCGAGACACGCACCGGCATCCCGGGCGGCTTCATCGAGACCGATCTCGTGGACCCCCGCTACTTCTCCGCCTCCAACATCAAGAACCGGCTGGAGAGCTACTTCCAGATGCTCGCCAGTCGTGTGGGGGACGCGTGAACATCTTCGTCGGCGTCGACCTGGGCTCGACCACCACCAAGGCCGTCCTCCTGGACGAGGACGGCGCGCTGCTGGGGAGGGGAATCACCAACTCGCGCAGCAACTACGACCTCGCGGCCGAGGTGGCCCGTACGGAGGCCTTCATCATGGCTCGCTTCACCCTGCTGCGTCGCGAGGTGGAGAAGGAGGCCGGGGGGGCGATGGTGGCCGAGCTCCTGAGGGCCTTCCGGCTGGAGCAGCTGCTCTTACAGCTCACCCGACTCGAGACCCTCATCCTCGGGTCCGACCCGCCCGCTGCGGTCCGCGACCACGTCGAGCTCATCTTCAGGACCTTCCGACTGGAGGAGGAGGCACGCTTCGAGGCCAGGGTCACCGACAATCGCTCCGACTTCTTCCGAGACATCGCCGGCTCGGCCTACTTCCGGCTGGCCGAGGAGCTGGTGACCGGTCCCGACTTCGACCGGCTGCTGGCCTACTACGACACCTGCATCATCCTGGTCGAGGGCGAGTCCCTGGAGCTGGGTTTCCACAAGCACATCGAGAGGGCGCTGGCCCGGCTCGGTTCTCCAGAGGCCGTGACGCGGGGTGTACAGCGGGCGGCCGATGCCTCCCTCGACATCGTGGCCGCTGTCGGCACGGGCTACGGCCGAGTCCGCCTGCCCTTCGCGAAGGAGTTCATCCGCAGCGAGATTCTCTGCCATGGCCTGGGGGCCCACGCGATGTTCCCGAAGACCCGTACCGTGCTCGACATCGGCGGTCAGGACACCAAGGCCATCCAGGTCGACGAGGCTGGCATCGTCACGAGCTTCCAGATGAACGACCGCTGCGCGGCCGGCTGCGGGCGCTACCTGGGCTACATCGCCGACGAGATGAACATCGGGGTCCACGAGCTCGGTCCGATGGCGATTCGGAGCTCGCGGCCCGTTCGCATCAACTCGACCTGCACCGTCTTTGCCGGGGCCGAGCTGAGGGAGCGGCTGTCCCTCGGCGAGCGGCGGGAAGACATCCTCGCCGGCCTCCACCGGGCGGTCATCCTGCGGGCGATGAGCCTCCTGGCCCGAAGCGGGGGGGTCGAGAACGAGTTCACCTTCACAGGCGGGGTGGCTCGCAACGAAGCCGCGGTCGCCGCGCTCCGCCTGCTCATCGACGAGAACTACGGCGAGCGTCACGTGAACATCAGCCCCGACAGCATCTACACCGGGGCCCTCGGGGCCGCGATCTTCGCGCGAAGGATCGCGGCATGACCCCCACTCGAAGGATCGTCACCGCGGGAATCGATGTGGGCAGCGGCGCGGTGAAGTGCGTCGTCATGGCCCACGACCCGGAGCCGCGCATCCTGTCGTCGTCGGTCGCGAGGCTGCGGAGGCGCCAGGTGGGCGCGTTGGTCGACGAGCTGTTCGGGCGGACCGTGCACGAGGCAGCGGTCGGGACGGTGGACTACGTCGCCACCACCGGAGAGGGCGAGGACATCCCCTTCGCGACCGGCCACTTCTACGGCATGACCACCCACGCCCGGGGCGCGCTCTCCTTGCGGCCCGCGGCCAAAGCGGTGCTGGACGTCGGGGCTCTGCACGCCCGGGCGGTCAGGATGGACGGTCGCGGCAAGGTCCTCGACTACAAGATGACCAGCCAGTGCGCGTCGGGGAGCGGGCAGTTCCTCGAGAACATCGCGCGCTACCTGGGCGTCCCGCTCCAAGACGTGGGCCGCCTGTCCCTCGAAGCGGCTGCCCCCGAGACGGTCTCGAGCATCTGTGCAGTGCTGGCCGAGACGGACGTCATCAACATGGTGAGTCGGGGGATCTCCACTCAGGACATCCTGCGGGGAATCCACGAGTCGATGGCCGGCCGCTTCGCCCGCCTGCTCCGAGCAGTTCGGGCCGAGGGCACGGTCTTTGTCAGCGGCGGCCTGTCCGGGGACATCGGGCTCTCCAAGGCTCTCGAGGACGCGCTGGACAAGGGGCGGGGCAAGCGGGGGTTCGCCGAGATCGAGCTGGCGACCCACCCGGAAGCGATCCAGGCCGGCGCTCTCGGAGCAGCGATCTGGGGAGCCTTCCGTCACCGCCGCCTCGGGCTGGACCTGCCCGCGTGGACAAGAGCATCGTCGGTCTGAGCCCACATGGCACGGGCCTTGCTTCGGATGAAGGCGGGGAGCTGTGATGAAGACCCTTGCGGAGCTGATGAGCGCAAACCCCGTGGTCGTCGGGGAGGACACGCCGCTTCTGGACTGCGCCATGAAGCTGCTGGAGCGAGGCTTCCGCCACCTGCCCGTGGTGAACGAGCAGGGGCAGCTCATGGGGGTGCTCCACGACGCGCAGCTTCGGTCGATGAGTGAGCTGGACATCGTCATGCCCCCGGACTCCGAGCTCGTGGCTGGAGACCTGGCTGGCGCCGTGACGCTGGTGGCGGCTCCGGAGGACTCGCCGTTGAAGCAGCTCCGTCGCATGGTCCAGTCGGGGAAGGACGTGATCCTGGTCGTCGACGACGCCAGGCGGGTGGTCGGCATCGTGACCGAGCACGACGGTCTGCGCCTGGCCCAGGTCAGCGTCGATGAGGGCTTGCGGAGCTCCCCGTGTGGCATCCAACCCGCGGAGCTGATCGAGCGCGATGCGGGCTGGGCGGCCGCTTGGGCCAGAATGTGCCACTCGGGAGTCCGTCACCTCGTCGTGATCGACCGGGGACGCATCGACGGCATGGTGTCCTACCGAGACCTCATCGAGTTGGGGGCGCCTCGGGGCGAGGAAGGCTCGCTGGCCTCTGTGCACCGAGGCCGTCGAGTGGTGACCACGACGCCGCGCACCTCGGTGACCGATGCCTCGCGCAAGATGCTGGCCTACCGCATCGGCTGCCTGCCGGTGGTGGAGCAGGGACAGGTCATGGGTGTCATCTTGCGCTCCAACGTGATCAAGGCCCTGGTCGGCGCGCTCCAGCTCGCGGAGGTGGCCTAGTATGGCGTTCTTCCGCAAGCTGATCATCCGCGCGCTGCTGCCCTTCACGTGGCGCCACTCGCCGCGCATGCTGGCCGCCCGACTCGCACGCTTCAGCGTCACCGAGGACGACAGCGGCTGGCAGATCCTCAGGGTGTTGGAGTCCGTCGACGACCCCGCACTGAGGCGAAAGCTCCTCCAACATGCCCTCGAAGAGCTGCATCACGCCTCGGAGTTCCGGCTGGCGTCGGTTCCCTATCACAGCCAGCTCCCTCCGAAGCCGCTGCCGGAGCGCGACCCGCTCTTCGACCCAGAGGAGGGCGAGGAGGGCCTCGTACGCTTCGCGGCCTACGCCTACGTCGGCGAGTGGGACGTCTTCGACCAGTTCGACAGCTACGCGGCGGGCATCGGCGAGTGCGAGGCTCAAAGCGTGTTTCGGGAAGCGAAGCTCGACGAGTACGGCCACGTCCGGTTGACCTGGGGCGTGCTCACCAGCCTCGTCGACGAGCGGCGGGCGCGCTGGGAGGTCCTGAAGATCCGTGTCAAGCGGGTCTACGAGGCCTGGCTGCGGTTCTCCAAGGGCATCGGCGAGGTGAGCTTCGCGGTGCTGTTGACCGCGCTGTTCCTGATCTTCGGGCCGCTCCTGGTGTGGCCCTGTCGGAGAAGGCTCCGGTGAAGGTCCTGGGAATCTCCGGAGGCCGTGGTGGGGCTGCCGCCGCCGTGATCCAGGACGGCCGGGTCGTCGCGGCGGCCGCGGAAGAGCGCTTCACCCGCCAGCGCTGCGACCCCAACTTCCCTCGCTTCGCCATCGAGTTCTGCCTGGCCGAGCTTGGGGTCGAGGCCCACGAGCTGGACGCGATCGTCTGGCACGAGCGCCCACAGTCCCACTTCACGCGGGTGCTGACAGCCACGCTGGGTGGCTTTCCGGGCTCGCTGCCGCTCTTCATTCGCGAGATGAAGGACTGGATGGGGGAGGGACTGTGGGTTCGCAATCGCATCAGTCGGGAGCTCGACGTCCATCCCGACCTCGTCCACTTCGTGCCGGGGCACCGGGCTCGGATGGCGCACGCCTTCGTCGCCTCGCAGCTCGACGAAGCGGCCGTGCTGCTCGCAGACGGCGTGAGCGAGTGGGTGTGCAGCGGGCTCGGCCACGCCCGCTACGATGCCGACGGCCGGCTCGAGCTGGAGGAGTGCGAGGTCTTCTCCTATCCGCACTCGTTGGGGCTGGTCCTCGCGGCGTTCGCCGCCTACCTCGGCCTCCGACCCACCGAGTCCCTCGCCGATGTCGGCCACATCGCGGCCTACGGCAAGCCGGTCTATGCAGGTCGCGTCAGCCGGATGGTGGCCGCGGACGGCGATGGCTATGCCGTCAGTGCGGGCTTCTTTCGCTTCGCTGCCCTGAGCTCTGGCGGCCTGCCCTTCACACGCCGGCTGACCGACCTGCTGGGGCCGGCACGAGACTACCGGCGGCCCATGCCCTTTGGCACCCCGTCCCCCGTCGGCCCCGAGGATCAGCGCTTCGCGGACGTCGCGGCGAGCGTTCTCGAGGTGATCGGAGAACGCCTCGTTGGGCTGGCGAGGCGGCTCCACGGCCTCACAAACGCCACGGACTGCTGCCTGACGGGGGAGCTCGCCCGCGTGCGAGCGCTCGTGGACCGAGTCCGTCGCGAGGGCCCGTTCGCCCGGGTGCACGTCCCTCTCGAGCCCTCCGCAGCAGGCGGGGCTATCGGAGCCGCGGTGCTGCACTCCGGGCGGGCGGCCTTGTCCCCCTACCTCGGGCAGAGCTACGACGAGACCCGCGACATGGCGGCGATGCGCGGCGCCGATCCCACGTGGTGGCAGCGTTATCGGCGCCGTGGTTGCCGGTCGGTGCGTGGGTCTGAGATTCGGGTGGAGCACGCCGAGTCGGTGACGGCGCTCCTGCCGCAGGTCGCCCAAGAGCTCGCCGCGGGTCGCATCGTGGGTTGGCTGCAGGGCCCCTTCGCCTGGGGTGACAGACCCCTTGGGGGCCGCTCCGTTCTGGCCGATCCGGCGACCTCTGGCATCGAAGCCCGCCTGCGCGAAGGGGTGACGGGCGCCCCCGCGTTCCGGCCGCTTCCCCGCGTGCGGTATGGCGACTTCGCCCCCCTCGACCCGCTGCTGGAGTGCTTCCAACGCATCACCGGCCGAAACGAGCTCCTCGAGGTCGGCCTGGCCGAGGAGGGCTACCCGCTCGCCGCCTCCCCCGCCGATGCCCTGCTCATCTTCATGAGGACCGAAATGGACATCTTGGCGATCAACCGCATGCTCGTCCGCAAGGTGGACCGATGAGCCGCCGCCCTCGCGGCGCGGCCCTGGGCATCGCCGCGCGCTCCGCCGCCGCCGTGGTGGCCGCCCTGTTCCAGGACCGCGTGGGCTGGGCGCTCCCACTCGTCGTAGTCCTGCTCCTGGTCGCGGGCGTGCTCGCGGTGCTGGCGATGGTCCCGGCCATCGCCCCCTTCGTCTACCCGCTGCTGTAGCTGGAGTCAGTGCAGGAGCTCGGCGATGCACCGGTGCAGTGAGCTCAGACGCTCCCGCACCGCGGGGTCCTCCGGCCTCACCAATGCGTCCCCGCCAAGGGCCCTCGCCACGGCCAGGATGCCCAAGGCCTCGCCATCGCCCGGGCGCAGAAGTAGTACCGCGTCCGCCGAGATTCGGGCTCGTTGCAGGCGCCAGGCGGGGTCGTGGTGGCGCACGCAGGACCAGGTCAGCCAGGCACGAGCGGTCCTGAGCTCCGCGTCGATCGCCTCTTCCGGGCTCAGCGCGGGCTCGACGATGGCCGGGACCCGATGGAAGAGTCCGGCCAGCACCAGGCCTTCCAACATCGCCGAGGCGAGCCGGTTCGAGGCCTCGGGGCGAGGATGCACCCAGTCGTAGAACAGCTCGTTGCCCGGGACCGAATCGCCTGTGCGGACGGCCTCCTCGGCGTCCACCAGGACCAGGCCCCGCTTCTCCGCCACGTCCACGAGGACCTCGTTGATCGCGCTCGGCGCGCGGAAAGGCAGCGCGTCGTGGTCGGCGGCAGCTCGATAGGCGTCCCAGGCCTCTCCTCGGGAACGGACGCCGGTCTCCCAGGCCAGCTCGGCGGAGCGCGGATAGCGGGCCCACTGTTCTTCGAGGCCCTCGTCGGAGAGCTCGCGAACGCCCTCGGAAGGCCCCTCCAGACTCCAATTGGGATCGAATCCCGCCAGGTTCGCGGCCTGTGTCGAGAGCACGATCGCAAGGCCCTCGTCCTCTGCCAGTTCGACGATGGCCTCCAGGTTGCTGCGGAAGAGCCCGATGATGGCGTCGTGCTGCGCGTCCCCACCGTAGGCCGCCGGCCCTACGGGTCCCGGCGCCCGGTCCACCCGCGGGGCCAGCACCGCAAAGCGGCGGAAGAGCGCGAACCGCCACGCCGCCGCCGGGAAGCTGGCCGGGACCCCCATGAACTCGTTGTGGCCGTCGTAGAGCACCAGCGCGCTCGCGCCCCAGTCGACAGCCTTGCGCATCAGGCGGAGGGAGTCTGTTGTGCCGCCTCCGTTGATGCCGAGGTTGACCAGCTCGAACTCGCCTGGAGAGGCCCCGTCGAGGCTGGACTGCATCGCCCCGACGAAGCCGTGCCGGGGCGCTCCGACAGCCTCCTCCCCCCGGGGGTGTTCGGGAAAACCGAAGGTGGTGGAGCCCCCGATCATCAGGATGCGGGTCACCCCCTCGGCCGGCTGTGGAGCAAAGGTGACCGGAGCGTAGTGCTGGCACTGGAAGAGCACCTGGTGCTGCCCCTCGACCAGGCGGTACCAGTCCTCGGAGACGCCCCAGTCGAAGCGGTCGACATACACCTCGAGGCCGGCGAGCGCGAGGACTCCGAGAACGACCGTGAGCGCGACCTGTTGAAGTCGTTGCCGCACTCAGAAGAACTCGTAGACGAAGGGCGCTTCGGACGCAGGTACCAGCAGGAAAGTTGCGGCCAACACGAGGGCGAGCACCACCGCCGGCAGCCACAGGCTCCGGCGGCTCCAGACCCAGCTCACGGCCTTCACGCGCTCACCCGGCGGAGGCGCTTCCAAGCGGCCCAGGCCAGACCTCCGGCGATGAGGCCCCAGGAGGCTCCGAGGAAGACGTGGAAGCCCGTGATCTGCGTGGCGGCCCAGACCCCTCCGATGACCGCGAGGGTGGCCAGGGCAGCGTCGAACCACGCGGGGAACGCGCTCTCCCGCAGCACGGGCTCGCGCTGTGGCTCCTGCACCTGGACCTTGGACTTGCGAACCCGGTAGCGCAGCGCCTTCACCGGACACACGTCCACGCAGACCATGCAGCGGATGCACTCGAGGTCGCGGACCTCGCCGTGCCGCAGGATGTCGTCCATCGTGCGCACCCCCATCGGACAGCTGCGGGTGCAGACATCGCAGCCGATGCAGCGACCGGTCTGACGGATGCGGGGAACCCAGGGCAGCTTCTCGAAGAGCTGGAAGAAGAGAGCGAAAGGACAGACGAGCCGGCAGAAGGCCCGCCGACCGAAGAGCGCCGTGAGCACGAAGGTGATGCTCGCGAAGTAGAAGATCGAGCCCAGCACGGTCTGCGGGATGTCTCCGGTCCAGGGCTCCACCGCGCCGAGGTCGTAGTACGAGGTGCTCAGCCCAACGCTCCTCCACGTGTAGAGCACCGGGAGCAGGTAGGGCACGTAGATGAACAGACGCACCATGCGGGCGCGTGTGTGGACCAGCGTCGGTCGGAAGCCGACGCGATCGTAGACCCACTCCGTGAAGTCCTGGAAGGCCGACAGCTTGCAGGCGTAGCCACAGAACAGGCGGCCGGTGAAGAGCAGAGCCGCGATCAGGACCAGGCAAAAGACCGCCGCCATGTTGAAGTGGCCGACCAGCATGGACGTGAAGCCGCTGAAGCTGAGCTTGCCGATGCTCTGCCAGCCCAGCGCGTACCAGGACCAGACGTGGAAGGCGAGCAGCGCCACCAACACGGCCAGGACACCGAGGCGGATGCGGTTCTGGATGCCGGGCCTCCGACGCTTCGGGACCTTCTTGCGCCTCGTCACTTCGCTGGGGCCAGGAAGCCTCATCCGCCCCCCACGAGCAACCAGAGCAGCACGAAGAAGAGGCATCCCCACAAGGCGATGGCACCGGTGACCCACGCCGCGGCCTGCCTCGGGTGCTCGTGGGCGAGGGGAGGCTCGAACTCGGCGGCCACGTCGAGGTAGAGCACGGCCTCGCGGTCGAGCTGGACCAGCGCAGCCCACTCCTCCTCCGGCAGGTCCAGGCGCGCCAGGGCCGCCTTCGGGTCCGCGAAGTACCGGTCCGCATAGATCGGGTCGTCGGCCAGCCGCTCCAAGAGCTCTCGGACGGGGGGGAGCATGCCCGGGAATCTGCAAGAACCATTCCCCAAGAGAGAGCGGCAGAGGCGCCTGCCGGGGCCAAATGGCCCACCGTGTCGGGGGATTCCGCCCGGTCCGACGCCGGGCCGGTCTCGACGTAGGGAACGGATCTTGCTCAGCGATGCTCGATGGCGTGCCCCCGACGAAGAGCGACAGCGCTCGTGCTCCTGGCCCTCTGCTTCGCAGCGCAGAGCTGGCTGGTCTACGCCGACGAGCCCGGTCCGGTCGTGCTCGAGGGCGAGGCCCTCCGTGGAGCGAAGCTCTGGCAGACCCACAACTGCCAGGCCTGCCACGCCGTCTACGGCTACGGCGGCTTTCTGGGCCCGGACCTCACGAACTTCGCTGGTCGCGGCGACGAGGCGCGCCTGGGTGTCTGGCTGATGGCCGGTCCGGGAGCGATGCCGGCCTTCGAGATGCCCGCCGAGGACCACGCCGCGCTGTGGGCCTGGCTTCAGGCCATCGACTCGACCGGTCGAGGGCAGGCCCGCAGCTTCGACTGGTGGGAGTACGAGTGAGGGGCTGGGACTATGCCACCCGCACCCTGATCCGCGGCGGCCTCACGGCCCTCTGCGTGGTGCTGCTCATGGGCCTCGGGGCCGCGCTCTACGGCCTGCCGGCGGTGCACACGACGCTGGAGCCCCTGGGGGTGGATCTCCGCGCGCCTCGGACGCTGCACACGACCTTCGCCTCGGCGTGGCTCATGTTGGGGGGGCTCGCCGCGACCGTGCATTGGCTGGGTGGTGTCGGGCAGATGGGGCCCTCGGACCGGCGGCGTCTGGCGGTGGCCTTCTGCTGCTTCGCCGTTGCGGGCGCGGGCGCCGTCCTGACCGTACCGATGGGGCTCGGCTCCGGGAGGGAGTACCTGGGCTTTCACCCGGTGCTCGGCCTGCCCATGCTCGGCGGGTGGCTGCTGGTGGCGTGGACCTTCTTCCGCCACGCGGGCCCAGGGCTGCTGAGGCGTCCGGTCTACGTCTTGATGTGGGCGGTCGGCTTCGTCTTCTTCGCCGTCACCTTCGTGGAGCAGTACGCCTGGATGCTGCCCGAGGTCCTCGCCGATCCCATCGTGGACCGGCGCCTGCAGTGGAAGGCGACCGGCACACTGGTCGGCGCGGCCAACCTCTTCGTCTACGGCACGGCCCTCTACCTCGGCGAGAAGCTGGGTGCGGACCCCCAGCTCTCGCGCTCCCCAGGGGCCTTCGCGCTCTTCGGCCTGGGTCTGCTCAACAGCTTCACGAACTTCGCCCACCACACCTACCACCTGCCGCAGAGCCACCTCGTCAAGCAGATCGCCTTCGTGGTGACCATGACCGAGGTCATCGTGCTGCTGTTGCTGCTGCGAGAGATCACGCGCCAGATCTCTCGCCGCGGCGCCCCGTCGCTGCTGCTCGTCGCCAGCACCTGGTGGACGGCGGCGGTCGTGGCGCTGGCGCTGCTGATGTCGGTGCCGCCGATCAACGCCCTCATCCACGGCACCTGGCTGGTTCCCGGCCACGCGATGGCCGCCATGATCGGCATCGACACGATGGTTCTGTTCGCCTTCGTCGGTTGGGCCCTCGGTGAGTCGGTGCCCCTTCGAATCGGGGTGCTCGCCCTGAACGCCGCGCTGGCGCTCTTCGTCGGCTGGCTCCACGTCGTCGGGCTCGCCGATGGCATCGCGCGCATCGGGGCGGAGCCTTCGATGATCTCCTCCTTCGCTTACCGGCCTCGCTGGCTGCAGCTGACGCTGTACCCAGGGCTGGCCCTCTCTGGCGCCCTCGTCGCGCTCGCGCTGGCGGGTTTTCTCGGCCGCTGGCTGCCGCTCGCGTTCCGGGGGCGCCTCTCCCCTCTCCAGCCCAGAAGTGACCATGAAAGTCCGACTCATCGACGTCGCCCCCTCCCCTCGCTCCAACCAGAGCTTCCAGACACTGACGCTGCCCCGCGTGGCCGGCTGCACACCGGCTGACATCGAGGTCTCCATCACCGACGGGCGGGTCGAGGCCATCGAGCTGGACGAGCCCGCCGACCTGGTGGGCCTGACCTTCAGCTGCAACAACTCCTCCCACGCCTATCGAATCGCGGCCGAGCTCCGGAGCCGGGGGGTGGCGGTGGTCGCAGGGGGAACGCACACCACCGCCGTGCCCCAGGAGGCCCTCCGGCACTTCGACGCCGTCCTGAGCGGTGAGGCCGAGGGTGGCGCCTGGGAACGCTTGCTCGCAGACTTTGGCCAGGGGCGGATGGAGGGCGTCTATCGCAACGAGCAGGCCCCTTCCGTGTCGGGGCTCGCGCCGCCGCGGCTGGACCTGCTGCGCTACCCCGAGCGCTACATCGACTTCAGCCCCATCGAGGCCACGCGGGGCTGCGTGCATGACTGCAGCTTCTGCTTCAACTCCGCCATCCACGGCCCCGGCTTTCGCACCCGCCCGGTCGAGGAGGTGGTCGAGGACGCCCGCCGCGCCCCCTCCCGCAACCTGATGTTCATGGACGACAACCTGTGCGGGAAGAAGGGCTACGCCAAGGAGTTGTTCCGAGGGCTCATCCCGCTGAAGAAGCGGCTGTTCTTCCAAACCCACCTGCTCATGGCCGAGGACGCCGAGCTGCTGGAGCTGGCCGAGCGAGCGGGCACCCAGTTCGTCTTCGTGGGCATCGAGTCCTTCGAGGAGGCCAGCCTGAAGTCGGTGAACAAGAGCTGGAACAAGATCGACCGGTACAAGGGCTACATCGACCGCTTTCACTCCCACGGCATCTTCGTGAGCGCGGGGCTCATCCTGGGCCTGGACTGCGATCGGCCGGACATCTTCGAAAAGACCTTGCGCTACCTCGACTAGATCGGCGTCGACAACGCGGCGGTCAACCTGCTCATCCCCTACCCGGGCACCGACTTCCACGCGGAGATGAAGCGCCAAGGTCGCATCCTCACGGAGGACACCACCCTGTACACGGGCTTCGACGTCGTGGTCCGACCCGGCGCGATGAGCGTCGAGGAGCTCAGGGCGGGCTACGACGCGGTGCTCCGGCGCTTCTACTCACCGAGGCGCTACGGCCGCACGATGATACAGAGCGGGCTGTGGAGGAAACCCCACGTGTACGCGATGGCGTGGTGGCGTGAGCCGCGTCGTCGGACGGTGCGCTCGCTGGGCCGGGAGATCAACCGCCGCGGCGGAGAGTGACCGCTCCGATCAGTCGCACTCCGGCAGATCCCAGGCTTCCAACAGCGCGTCGACGTAGCGCAGATCGTACGGTTCGGCCCGCTGACCCGCGGCGAGGACCTCGGCAGCTTCATCCGGGCGGTCCAGGTCGAGCAGCAGGCGACCCAGGACGAAGTGTCGGGAGTCCGGTCCGGGCTTCAGCTCGATGGCCAGCCTGTAGGGCTCCACCGCTTCTTCTGGGTGCCCGCGCCGCTTGAGGTCTCCCCCGAGGAAGCGGTAGTGGTCATAGGCGGAGCCGGACCAGCGGGGGACCGACACCACGAGAAGCGCCAGCGCGATGTGCAGCGCCGCCCGGGTGCTGCCACGGCCGCCGAAGAGGGTCGCCCCCGCCGCCGCGACGCCGACGGCCAACCCGCCGGGGAGCACGCTGCCCCAGGTCATGATCGTGCCGACGGCCAAGGCCCCCGCGCCGACGAGCCACCGAGGTCCCGGGTGCGGCATCGTCCAACCTTTCCATCGCGCGGAGAACTTGGCGTACCAGTCGTCCGGAAAGAGCAGGAGGTAGTAGAGGCCGATCATGTAGAAGGAGAACCAGCCGATGTCGAGGTCGATGACCTCCACCATGGCGTGGAACAGAGGACCGGTCACGCAGGCCCACTTGCGCAGCCGCGGAAGCAGGAAGGAGGCGGCAACGGAGAACTGCCACAGGCAAACGATGCAGGCCACGACGGCGTAGGCGTCGAAGAGCTGGACCGAGTCCAGGAGCTCGGCGACCCACGGTCTCGAGATCTGCCGCTCGAGGGCCCAGCCGTTGAGCCACCAAGTGTCCACCTTGGTGATGGCCGTGAACAGGTAGACGATGGCGATCTGAGCGTAGAGCAGCGACAGGCCCCACCCGGTGAGCCTCCCCTCGACACGGCCGGCGTCGACTCCCGGCGCGCGGTGGAAGGGCACCGCCCAGCTGATGAGGAGCAGCCAACAGATGAGGTAGTGGTGCTGGTAGCCGTCGTGGAGGCTGGAGAAGTAGGCCGCGCTGTAGGTGAAGGTGAGCAGCACCAAGGACGACCGCGCCGCCATGCCCAGCGCGATGCGGAACGCGAGAAACGCGGAGAAGACGTAGAGCGCCGCCTGCAGCGTCGAATCCACGGGCAGCACCAGCCAGTCGAAGTGCGGCACGTCCAGCTCCCCCGCCCCGTAGCGCCACGCGTGCGGCACCATCAACACCAACAGGTCGAAGCCCAGCAGCCCGAAGAAGACCAGGCGCAACAGCGCCAGCCTGCTCGCCTCCATGGAGCGCTCGAACCAGAAGGCGTGCCAGCTCACGGGCACAGATCCTCGTCGGGGTCCAAGAGCTGGTCGATGGTGCCGTCAGGCAGTCGACAGCGCAGGTCGATGAACAGGGGACCGCCCTGCTCGGCGCACCGCCGCTCCGCGTAGGCGTACACCACGCGAAGGTGTCCGCGCCGCATCCAGCTCACCCACGGGGCGGCCACCTCGGAGCTGACGGAGACCGTGCCGGAGTCTCGAACGCTCACCTGGCAGCGGACCATGCGTTGGGGCGAGAACATCCGCCACGCAAACCGCTCGTCGTAGCGGTCGTGGCCCAGGTAGTAGGACAACGGCAGGCCGAGCTGCAGGCCGAGGAAGGCCAGAACCAGGATGGAGCGACGGTCCACCTGGTCAGGCGCGGAGGCGGAACTCGTGGACGGGGGCCAGAACGGCCGAGAAGTGCCGCAGGCGCTCGGCCCCCTCCAGGATCCGGTAGCCCGGCAGCCGCCCGACACGTGCTACCACGCGCTCGGCCACCTCGATCACGTAGTTCACGTGGGCCTGGGTGTAGACCCGCCGGGGCAGCGCGAGTCGCAACAGCTCCTGCCGGGTGCCGGGGAACATCAGGGAGCCCACCTCGACTCCGCGGATCCCTCCCTCCACGTAGAAGGCCGCTGCGAGCGCCTGTGCAGGGAAGTGAGACGGGGGGATGTGGGCCAGCAGAGCCCCCGCGTCGATGAAGACCGCGTGACCGCCCGGCGGCTGAACGACGGGCATGCCCACCCTCTCCAGCCCCTCGGCGAGGTAGGCCACGCTCCGAGCGCGGTAGCGCAGGTACTCGGGGTCGAGAGCCTCGCGCAGGCCTATGGCCATGGCCTCGAGGTCGCGTCCGGCCAGGCCCCCGTAGGTCGAGTAGCCCTCCCCCAGGATGAGTTGCTGCTCGAGGCGTTCGGCCAGCACCGGGTCGCGGACTCCGAGAAGGCCACCGATGTTCACCATCCCGTCCTTCTTGGCCGACAGCGTGAAGCCATCCGCGAGGTCGAAGAACTGTCGCGCGACCTGCTGCGGGCTGCAGCCTTCGAAGCCGGGCTCGCGGAGATACACGAACCAGGCATTCTCCGCGAAGCGCGCGGCGTCCAGCCAGAGCGGGACCTTGGCGCTATCGCAGGCGCGCCGGACCCCGCGCAGGTTCTCCAAGCTCACCGGCTGGCCTCCGACCGCGTTGTTGGTCAGGGTCATCAGCACAAAGGCCACCTCCCGCTCCCCGAGCAAGCGCTCCAGGGCGGGCAGGTCGATGTTGCCCTTGAAGGGGTGGAACTCCCCGGGCTCCATCTCGAGCGGCAGATCGACAGCCTGGGCCCCGACCGCCTCGATGTTGGCCCGGGTGGTGTCGAAGTGGGTGTTGCTGACGACCACATCCCCCGGCCGCAGCACGCAGCGCGACAGGATGCGCTCCGCGGCTCGTCCCTGGTGCACCGGGAAGATGTGCGGCAGGCCCGTGAGCTCGTGCACCACCTCTTCGAGGCGCCGGAAGGAGGGGCTGCCGGCGTAGGACTCGTCCGCCCGCATGATGGCGCCCCACTGCTCGGCGCTCATGGCGCCCGTGCCGGAGTCGGTCAGGAGGTCGATCGTGACCTTGTCCGCGGGCACACGGAAGAGGTTGTGGCCAGCTTCGGCCAGCGCGTCGAGGCGCTCCTGCCGACTCAACAGCGGAATCGCTTCGACGGACTTGATGCGACAGGGCTCGATGATGGCCTGGAAGTCCCACATGCTGCCCGACGGAGCAAGGACCATGCCGACCGACCGGCGGGGACCGAACCGTGACGGTGGCGGGCCCTGATCTCGTCCACCATGTCGGCGCGGTCCCCAGGCGAGAGCCGCTGCACGAGCGGGAAGACCAGGAGCTCCTCGGCGTCGATGTGGCCTCGCAAGAGCCCCACCATCGGAAGACCGATCCCCCTCAGGGCATGCCGCTCGAGGGGACCGTCCAGCGCGCTGAGCAGCTCCGGCAGCGCTCGCTCGATGGCCAGGTGCTCGATCTCGATGTCCGCCAGCGCCTGACGCTGGACCCGGCTGAGGCGCAGGTCGAGCAGGCGCGGTACCAGGCTCTCGTCCTCATCCCGCGCGTGCAGGGGCAGCCCGAGCGAAAAGTAGCGATGACACGCGCGAGCCGTAGGAATCGCCCTGTGGTCACTCAAATCCTCGAGCAGGCACAGGCGCTCCAGACCAGCGCTGAAGCGGCGAATGCGCTCGTGGCACTCCATCAACATCGCAACCGGATCGGACATCTGTCCTCCTTCGTAGGTCTAGGTCTTGGCCAACCGGTCGCGGCGCTCCCGGTTCACGTTGGCCCCTGCGCTGGACTCCACGAACCCCCCGTCCACGCTGAGCTCGCCCTTGCCGCAGTTGCGGGCCACGGCCGCATCGTAGTTGTGCGGGTCACAGGCGGTGATGAAGCCCAACAGCAGGAACTGGGGAGGCACGTCGCGCAGGTTCATCCCGCGGGCGAGCACGCGCAAGAGCTGGAGCAGTTGGATCGCCATGCCCTTTCGCTTGAGGCCTCGCGGTAGTTGGGCGATGAACCGAAGCCGGGCCAGGGTGGGGTACTCGTGGACGATCTTGGCATAGCGCTCACAGATCTCTTCGAGTGCCTCCAGGTCCACGAAGTCCGAGGCCGGCACCATGCCCCCGCTACCGTCGCGGGCCACCATGTAGTGCTGGATGTACAGGCACTTCTTCACCCGGAGCTCGCTCAGCAAGGTGAAATAGATCTTGTTGAAGCGCTTGATGTCCTCGCGGCGGATGCTCGGCTCTTGCTCGCAGAGCAGCCCGATGAGCTCGTCGGGCATGAGCTGCATGTCCCCGAGCCCCGCGGTCCGGGCCGAGCCCAGAATGCGAAGGCCCATGAAGAAGACCTCGCGGATGTGGTCGTTTTCCGGCTGTAGAGCGAAGCGCAGGGTGCGGGACACCTCCGCCTCGTTCAGCCCCCGGCCCACGACCACGATCAGCGACGTGGCGATGCCGACCTCCCGCAGGTTGGCGAGGGCCTTCTTGCGCTGCTCGAGCAAGCGCTGTCCGCGCAGCACCTCGTTGGCGTCGTCGTCCAGGCCGTCGAACTGGAGGAAGACCTCGTCCACCCCGGCTTCGGCCAGGCGCCGGGTGTAGCGTCTGCTGGCCAGCTTGATGCCGTTGGTGTGCAGCGCGGCGATGTTGCCAGTGGCCTTGACCCGTTCGGTCCAGACCTCCAGATCCTCGCGAAGCGTGGGTTCGGCGGCCATCAGGTCGACCTTGATGCCCCGCCGCTCGTGGAGCAGCTGCTCGAGCCCCACCAGGTCCAGATCCGGCGTGTCGCGGGTGTTCGCCGCTGCCAGGCAGATGGGGCAGTCCAGGTTGCAGCGCTCGGTCATGCGCACGATGAAGTCGCGCTGGGGGTAGCACTCCGCGTTGACCTTGAAGTAGAACTCGTCGAGCTCGGCCCAGTAGTTCGGCTCGCGGGAGAGCAGCTGGCTGGTGCGTCCGTGCGTCGGACACTCCTTGTCGAGCCAGACGGCGTCCCCGCGAAGGTGGATGGCTGCGGGGACCTCGTCGATGCAGACGCTGCAGCAGCCTCTGGTGAGCCGCAACATCAGCTCGGGCTCCCCGCGAACGAGCCTGCGGACGGCTGGGAACAGCTCCTCGTCCTCGGTCCTGGCGTGGACCGCCAGGTCGTCGAGCACGGCCAGGATCTCCTCCTCCAGTGGATGCCCTCGGGCGGCCTGGCGCATGGCGACCTCCAGCGTGGCGATCTCCTCGTGCTGGCGCTCCATGGCATCGACGGCGCACAGACAGAGTTTGCCGGTGTCCTGGCCCTTCTCGAAGGCCTGGATGGCCGGAAAGAGCACCCCCTCCTTTCGGGCCATGTGCGGCTCGAGTGTGGCGCGCAGGTGCCTCCACGGAAGCTGCTCCGGCTGGCCTTCCAGAGCCCGGTCCAGTCGGGGGAGCTCCCGTTTCAGCAGAGCGTGGTGGGTCTCGAGTTTGCTTGCGGCGAGCTGGCTGGGTGTACCGTCGGCGTTGCAGGTTTCGTACCTGCACTTGTCTCCGTCAG